>Ga0209829_10000017_pt1 | contig 126497 bp, 110 predicted proteins | sample C_140205_EF_Meta_FD_187311 | JGI IMG/M metagenome (GOLD analysis project Ga0209829, IMG submission 187311) | Freshwater microbial communities from Lake Croche, Canada to study carbon cycling - C_140205_EF_MetaG (SPAdes) (version 2) | ecosystem: Environmental > Aquatic > Freshwater > Lake...
GGTGCAGTCCCCCGGGTAGGCGCAGCGGCCGGTGAACAGGTAGGCGTCGTGCAGGAACGCGAGCACCCGGCAGCCGAGGCCGCGCAGGGCGGGCAGCAGCTGGAACGGCCAGCGGGCGGCGTGCAGGTTGCCCACGATGATGACCTCCGGGTTGAACCGGGCGACTTCCATGAGCAGGCCGGCGATGACCGCCTCGTCCGACAGCTCTTTCCCGCCCTCGAGAGAGTTGACCTCGCGGATCCCGAGCCACAGCTCAGGGATGATCACGCGCGTGGCGACATTCTCCAGCTGGATATTGCCGTGGGCCCAGGTGAGCACCCCGGCCTCGATGCCGAGGCCCATGATGCATTCCAGTTGCCGGGATTGGGCGATGCCCGCGCCATATTGGAAACCCACGTCATTGAGGAATAGGACGCGCCGGGGCAGGTCGGGCGTGCGGCGTTGGTCGGTCACGGGAATCATGACGCAGAGGCGACGGGGGTTTTCTTCAGCAGGAAGACCCCGGTGATGGCCGGGCCGACGTGGCTGCGGTAGCAGTCGTCGATGTATTTGAGCTGGGGTTTCAGGTGCCGCTGGATGTGCTTCAGGAATTCCGCGTCGAAGAGCATGCAGTATTTCAGGTAATTCAGGAAAAAGACGGTGAAGCTGACGAACTCCGGCTTGAAAGGCGGGGCGAAGTCGCCAAACGTGGCGTTGGGAAAGAACTTCAGCTGCAGCCCGAGGGTCGCTCCGAGTTCGCCCAGTTCGTGGGGATTGAAGAGGTGCTTGTCCTCGGCCGTGGCCTTGTTGAGGTCGCGGCGGCAGTAGAACTTGATGGTGTCGACGAAGGTGCCCAGCTGCTTTTTCCACACCGGCAAAAGCTCCACCCCCGCCGCCGACAGCACCGGTGCGATGGTCTGGCCCAGGGCCCCCATCAGCACATAGCCGTATTCGCACGGCTCGGCGCCCATGACCAGGGCGCCGCCAGGCCGCAGTGTGCGCGCGCACGCGGCGATGAAGGCCTCCACGCCGAGGATGTGGTGGAGCGTGGAGCGCATGGCGATGACCGAGAACATTTCCGGGGGCAGCTGACCCAGGTCGTCCGCGTTGAGCACCGCGAAATGGCGGCGGGCCGGATACTCGTCGTTGCCCACGTGGCGCTGGGTTAGACGCAGGAACGCCTGCGACGGATCCGTGATGAGAAAATCGGGCCCGGGATAATGCCGGGCGAGGCCGAAGGTCAGGTAGCCGGTGCCGCAGCCGATTTCCAGGGCCGGGCCCGTGGTGTCGACTTGGTGCGTCTGGAGCAGCCGGCACAAACCATCGCCGTCCTCGGCCTCCTTGGCCGTCACGCCGTATTGGTTGTCATAGTCCTCCTCGGCGTGCGCGTAAGCTCGATCGGGCGACACCTGCAGCAGGCCGTGCCATTTCGGCAGGGTCTCGGCCCAGGCGTGGAATTTGTCGGCGGGGGATGACATCGGTCGGAAAATCAGCGGTGGGCGGCGTTGACCGCCTGCAACTCGGGCAGGTAGGGGACATTCAGCCCGCCGGTCTTTTGTTTATCGTGCTCGCGGAAGATCGCGATGATCTCGGGCAGGGCGAGGATGCGGGCGCCGGCCTTGGCCATGCGCACCCACAGGTCGTAATCCATGCTGTAATAGAGGTCCTCTCGCACCTTGCCGCCCGCGCGGTCGAAGAGGTCCCGCGTGAAAAAGACCTCGGGCTGGTGGAAGAAATTGCCCTTCAGCCAGCAGTTGCCGAGGTCCAGCAACTCATGAAGGGGCAGGGGCACGATGCGGCCGAGCGGCAGCGTGCTGCGGTGAATGAGCCGCGGCAGCGCCTGTTGGTCCATGACGCGGGCGCAGCGACCGACCATCATGTCCGTGTCATGCAAGAGGAAGGTCTGGCCCACGGTGAACAGGCTGCCGGGGGCGAGGCGGTCGTCGCTGTTGAGCCAGGTCAGGATGCGGCCGGTGGCCCGCGCGAAGCCCTTGTTGAGCGCCTCCGACTGGCCGCCGTCCTTTTCGCTGACCCACCACGCCAGGCGGTCGGCGTATTTGCGGATGATCTCAACCGACCCGTCGGTGGAGCCACCGTCCACAACGATGTATTCCAGGTTGGGATAATTCTGGTCGAGGACCGAGCGGAGGGTCTCCTCGAGGTACGCGGCCTGGTTATAACTGACCGTGACCACGGAGATTTTGGGCCACTCCGCCGGCTGGGCCGGACGGGGCGGATAGACATCCTGGGGCCGGACGTTGGGCCAGTGGATCGCGAGCTGATTGGTGGGCAGACGCGGCCCCAGCCAGGTCGATGGGGGGCGCAGGCAGACGAGGGTGTCGCCGAGGATGCTCACGCGGGCGGCATCCGGGGGCAGCCAGTCCGCGGTCGGCGGGCAGTGGGTGATGAAAAGCTTGTGGTGCGGCTGCATCCGGCCGAGCAGGCACGGCAGCAAGGTGTCGCGGTCGGAGGCGTCGAAGAGCACGGCATCGAACTCGGCCAGACCGGTGCAGTAGGTTTCGTTGCCGACCTTCCGGCCCTCGCGCTCCCCGAACAGCTGGTAGTGATCCCAGCCGCTGGGCAGGTGCCCGGCCGCCACGGCGGTGCCCACGTCGGGGTTCTCGAGGAGGTAGGCCTTTTCGTTGAAGAGACTGTCGATCTCCCCGAGCCAGTCCCAAAACGACTCCGCCCAGTAGTGCAACCGGCCGAAACGGCTGCGCACATATTCCTGCGGACTGCCGTACACCTCGACGATGGTGCCCAAGGACGAGAGCCAGAGGATGTGGGGCAGCAGCCGCGGGTGAAATTTGACGACGGCGACCCGGCGAAGATTGCGGCTGTAGGGTTCGAGTGCGGCGCGCACGGCGCTGTAGTCCAGCTGCGCGACCGCCTCTGATTTCTGCTGCAGCTCCTCCGTGGCTGCCCGGAGCCGTTCGTTTAGCCCGGCGATCACCGCATCGCGGTCCGCGGCAATTTTGAGGTGGGCTTGGATTTCGGCGTCCATCCGCTGCATGTAGGCCACGTTGTGCTCATGGTCGGCATAGGCCGTCTTGAGCTTGTCCTGCAGGAAATTGATCGATTTTAGCCGCTCGGCGCTGTCGGCCTCGACCTGACGCAGGAAGGCCACCGTTTGTTCCGTGGCGGCGAACTGATCCCGCGCGTCCTGCTGGAAACGGTTCATGGCCCGCTGGGACTCGTCGCGGTCCTTCTCCACTTCGCGCAAAAACCGGATGGTTTGCTTGGTCGCGCCGCGGGATTCCTCAATGGCTTGCTGGGACGACTGGCGGATCTTCTCCAGGCCGACGAGCCGGGCGGCGCGATCGAGCTCGCACGCCTGCAGGACGGCGAACAGGTGGGTCAACGCCAGTTCGCTCCGCGGGTCGTCAGCGCGTGACGGCGGCAGGAGGTCCGGTGTTTCGCCGGCGGGGGCCGCGGGACCCTGCAAAAGTTTCAGGTACGGCTGGTAAACCAACTCCCGCAGGCCCGGGGTCACGGTGGCGTCGTATTTGTACAGGCTGGGGTCGTACAGGTGCCGGCCTAGGTGGCTCAAGGCGTGGAAGTGATAAAAAATCAGCGGCTGTTTATTGATCCGGACACCGGTCTTGCCGGTGGTGAAGGTGCAATCCTTGACGTTCCAGGGCGCGGCATTGATGCCGGGATGCTGCAGGCTGACCGTGCCGGGAAATTTTTCCGTCCACGCGTCCAGGTACTTTTGGTCTGCATAGCGGTCGGCTTCCAGCAGGTTGAAGCACCAGTCGGCGCATTTTGCGGCCCAGTCGGCGGCGCAGGCCTGGCCCGTGGCGTCATGGCGGAGGGAAACCCAGCCGACGTTGAATTTGCCGTAGCGCTCGAGGTGGGCGAGCGAGGCCGGAAAACGGTGCGGGGTGATGGCCACCGGGGCGGCGCCGATCTCGGCGTAGATGGGCTGCAGCGAGCTGAAGAAATACAGGTCGGCGTCGAGATAGGTGAGCAGCTCGCCGGCCGGCAGTTTCGGCAGCAGGTGCTGCATCAGCCATGACGTGCACGTGAAATAAAACTCCAGTTTCGTGCGGTCGGACTGCGCGGCGGCGAGCGCGGGATACCGGGTGATCAATTCCGCCACCGGCAACAGCCGGACCTGCGGCAGGGCCAGCGCGCGCAGAGCGGTTTCCGTGGCCCCGTCCATACACAGCACGGTCAGCTCGAACTCCCCGGCATGAGCCACCAGCGACCGGTGCAGCGCGAGACCGCGCGTCAGGTAGTTGGCGTCAAAATAAGTGCAGAAATATCGCATGGAGGAGACCGGTGGGCAGGCAGGGGTCTAATCACACCAAGTTCCGGAGTCCCTGCAAGCCAGCGATGGGAATCCCTTGAAAGGAAGGGATTGCACGGGACAGGCCAGCCGAATAACGGCGACCCCGGGCAGGAAGGCCGGGCGGGTTGAAAGGCTCCCCGGCCAAGTCAGGCGGCGCCAGTGCGGGGCTTCTTGAGCAGGAAAAGGCTGCTGATCGCGGGCCCGGGATGGCTGCGGTAGCAGTCATCGATGAACTTCAGCTGGGGTTTCAGGTGCTCGCGGATCGCCGCCATGAAGGGGTCCTCGAAGCGCATGCAGAATTGCATGTACATCAGGAAAAAACTGCTGAAGCAGTGGAAGGCGGAGGCATAGGGCGGGGCGAAATCCTGGAAGGAGCCCGTGGGGAGAAACTCCAGGCGCAAACCGTGCGCTTCCCCGAGGCGGCCCAGCTCGTAGGGGCCGAAGAAGTGCTTGTCCTCGCCATTGGTCTTGTCGATGTCCCGGTTGCAGCAGAATTGCACCGTGCTGGTGAAGTCGTTCAGCTTTTCGGTCCAGGCGGGACGTATTTCAACCCCGGCCGCCTTGAGCGTGTGGGGGATGGACTGGGCCACCGCGGCCATCAGCAGAAAACCGGTTTCACACGGCTCGGCGCCCATGACGAGGGCACCGCCGGGCCGGAGTGCGCGGGCGCAGGCGGCAATGAAATCCTCCACCTTCAGGATGTGGTGCAGCGTGGAGCGCAGGGCGATCACCGAGAACATGCCGGCCGGCAGGAGGGCGGCGTCGTCGGCATTGAACACGGCGTAGTGCCGGCGGGTGGTCCCGGCAAAATCAGGGGCAAACTGGCTTTGCGTCAGCCGCAGAAAGGTGGGGGACGGATCCGTGATCAGGTAATCGGGACCCGGATAGTGCCGGGCCAGTCCGAAGGAGAGATAGCCGGTGCCGCAGCCGATCTCCAGCGCCGGTCCGGTGGTGTCGATTTGTTGCGCCTGCAGCAGATTGCAGAATCCCTCCCCCTCGCGTGTTTCGACTGCGGCCACGCCATAGTGGCTGTTGTACTCCTCTTCCGCGTGCATGTAGGCGCGCTCGGCCGACAGCTGCAGCCAGCCGTGCCATTTGCGGAGCCCGGCGATCCAAGTAGGGAAAATTTCGGAGGTGGAGGACATGACGGAACGGTGGACGGTCAGGCGGTGGACGGATCTGACGGTGGGCGGTGGGCGGCATTGACCGCCCGCAGTTCCGGCAAGTAGGGCACGTGCGCGCCGCCGGTTTTTTGTTTCCCGTGCTCGCGGAAGATGGCGAGGATTTCGGGCAGCGGCAGAATCGTCGCCCCGGCCTTGGCCATGCGCACCCACAGGTCGTAGTCCATGCTGTAGTAAAGGTCCTCGCGCAGCTGGCCTCCGGCGCGCTCGAAGATCCGGCGGTGGAAAAAGACTTCCGGTTGGTGAAAAAACCACCCCTGCAGCCAGCAGCGGTCGAGGTCGAGCAACTCGGCCAGCGGCAGGGGCTGGAGCTGGCCGAAGGTCAGGACGGAGCGATGGACGTGGTGCGGCTGCGGCTCCCGGTCGGTGACGCGCGCGCAGCGGCCGGCCACCAGGTCGGGATCATGGAGGAGAAATTGCTGGGCCACCGTGAAGAGGCTGCCCGGCGCAAGCCGGTCGTCACTGTTCAGCCACGTCAGAAGGGTGCCGGTGCTCTTGGCGAAACCCTTGTTCAGGGCCTGCGACTGGCCCTCGTCTTTTTCGCTGACCCACCAGGCGAGCCGGTCGGAATATTTCCGGATGATCTCGACGGATCCGGCCGTCGAGCCGCCGTCCACCACGATGTATTCCAGGTTGGGATAATTCTGGTCGAGGACGGAGCGGAGGGTCTCCTCGAGGTAAGCGCCTTGGTTGAAGCTCACCGTGACCACCGAGATTTTGGGCCATAGGGCCTGCTGGGTGGGCAGGGCGGGATAGATTTGGTCCGGACCGGGAGCGGCCCGGTGGGACACCGGCAGCGCGGAGGGCAGACACGGCCCGATCCAGACCCGGGGCGGCTGAGGGCAGGTCAGCAAATCGCCAATGACGATGGTGCGGGCCGTTTCGGGCGGCAACCAGACGGTGGCGGGATTGAAGCAGCTGCTGATGAAAAGACGCTGGTGGGGCTGAAGGCGCCCGAAGAGGCAGGGCACAATCGGACCGGCGTCGGCGCTGTCGAACAGCACGGCGTCGGCATCGGCGAGTCCCGCGCGGAAATGCGGCGCGCCGGTCGTCCGGCCCTCGCGCTGCCCGAACCGCTGGTAGTGATCCCAGCCGCTGCGGACCGTGCCCTGAGCGATGCCGGCTCCCACGTCCGCATTGGCCAACTGATAACCCTGCTCGTTGAACAAGCTGTTGATGCCGCCCAGCCATTCCCACAGGGACTCGGCCCAAAAATGCACCGGTCCCCGCGGCGCCCCTGCCAATTCGGGCGGACTGGAGAGGACCTCCACGGCGATACCCAGTGAGGCCAGCCAGAGAATCGAGGGGAGCAGCCGGGGATGGTATTTGGCCACCAGGACGCGCCGGAGATCGCGGATATGGGGTTCCAACGCCTGCTGAAATTCCCCTAGGTCGGGCCCGCTGCCCCCGCTCTGCTGGCGCGCGAGCTGCTCATTGAGTTTGGCGATATAAGCTTCCCGGTCGACGGCGGCATTTTGCACCATGTCGGCCTTGGCGTGGAGCGTTTTGATGTAGGCGACGTTGCGGACCAGGTCCTCGTGAAAGGCCAGGAGCTTTTGTTTCGTGTCGAAGTGCGCCTGGCGCTGCTGGTCGCGTTCCAGCTCGACCTCCCGGGTGTAGCCGTCGAGCGCCACCTGCTTCGCGAGGACGTCAGTGATTACCTGGCGGGCGTCGGCGCGGTTTTTCTCCAGGGCGCGCAGGGCGTCGGCGCGGTCGTTTTCCGCCGCGCCGGCCCGGGCGAGCAGGCCGGTCAGGATCGCTCCACACCGAGGGTCATCATCCCGGCGCGGGGGCAGGATGTCCGGCTCGACTTCCTTCGAGCTACTCAATTGCCGCAGGTAAGGCCTGTAAACATGCTCGCGAAGCAGGGTGTCTGGCGCGACGCCGTGGCGCTGCAGACCGGAATCGTAGAGCTGGTGGCCGAGACTGGCCAAATCGCCGTAATCGTAGAAAATCACGGACTGTCCGCGGGCGAAGAGGGCTTGTCCCGTGAGGCTGAGAGCTCGCTCAGCGAGATTAGCTGGCGAAACACCGGCACCTGGATGCGTGATCATGCGAGTCGCCGGATGTCGGACACGCCAGGCTTTGAAAAATTTTGGGCCGGAGTCGCCGTCCAATCGTGTTGGGGTGAACTCCTCCGCCAAACTGGCCTCAGCCCACTGCCGGGCGCATTCTAGGCCGGAGGCATCGTGCCGCACGCTGACCCAGGTAATGTGGGGCTCTGCCCCCAGCGTCGGATGGGGGGGCGTGAAGGCCACGGAAGTGGAACCAATCTCATCGTAGATTACCTGCGGTGAATTATAGAAATATGCCGCAGAGGTCACATAGGACAGCAGCTCACCGGCGGGAATCTGCGGGAGCAGGTACCGCAACAGCCACGGTGTGCAGGTCGCCTGGAATTCTACCGGCGTTCGATCCTGCTGGGCGGCGGCGAGGGCGGGATGGTTTCCGATCAATTCCGCCACGGAGTGCGAGTGGAGATGCGGCAGGCCGGTCGCACCCAACGCATTCACCGTCGCCGGATCCTGTCCCAGGACGAACAGCTGAAAATCGCCGCCGTGCGTGAGCAAGGACTGATGTAGCGCCACTACCCTGGGCAGTTGGCCGGCGTCCAGATGCGTGCAAAAATAATTCAAGTGAATCGACGGATGAGGAGGATAGGACTCAGCCAACGGGCTGGGTTGGTGTATAGTGCGAGGCCCAGTGAAGATCTGGCTCAAAGCCCAGTTCGCGCAGCTCCCGCCCGACCAAGCTGTCCAACAGCCGGACATGCGTTGACTGATACCAGTTCTTCCAGTCGCCGACTTGGCCGCGGCGGAAAAAATCTCGGTTGTTGCCTGAAAATACCTTGGCGAAGCCGCTGTGATAAACCTTATCCACCTCCCTGGCCGGCTGGGCGACGGGCAGTTGCAGGAAACTGGCGATGCGGTTCAAGGTGGGAACGAAATTAGCCTTCAGCTCCTCGTAGGTCACAAAGCAGACGGACGGGTTCTGGCGGGCCGCGGTCACATGGGCCGCCCAGAGCGGCGCTTCGAGCCGCAGAAAGTCCGCGAAGTCCTCGGCGCGGAAGGCGGGATCAAAGCTGCCCCGGGAAAGCTGCACCGGGGTGCCATGGATGAGGGTGGTGGATAGCTGCTCGGCAAGAAGGCTCGGGTAGGCCTGGCGGAAAAAATAGAAACTCAGTAGGCAGTCCCGCGCATCGCGCGCCAGATAAACCACCGGCGCCGGCGGATATTGGTTCCGGAAGACCCCCATGTCGTCATGCGACTTGATGCAGATGGGCTGGTCCGGGCGCTGGAGAGGCTTGCAGCGGAAATTGAAATCCGGGCCGAGTTCGCCGTGTCGCTCGGACAACTGCGGGTCTTGCGTGTAAGCCTCGCCGGCCACGCAGTTGATCAGCATGCCCAGCGAGTTGAGCAGCCAGGTGTTGCCCGAGCGCGGGTAGGAAAGCAGGTAAAAGCTATTGGGCGGCAGCGGAGGCGACATGGCTTAGGCGGAGGGAGGAATGACGTCCACCATGGAGCGGCTGGGCAGGCCCGCCATGCCGAAATGCAGCAGCTGGAAAGGCGCGGTTTCCTCGCGTAGCCGGATCCCAATACTCGCGACGGCGTGGAGTTCGCATACCCGCAGTTGGGCGCGCATGAAATCCGCATAGGTGATGCCGGGCAGGGCGAGCAGGTCGGCGGTGATCATCTCGAGGGCGATATCCAACGTGTAGTCGGCGCAATGTAGGTTGAGGGTCGTGTCCTGTCGAAACCGCAGCCGCGTACCGGCCGTGACCCGCGCCGGCGTGCGAAGACCATCTTGGAGCGTGATCTTCGAGTGCACGGCCTGCGTGGTCTTGTCGCGCAGGGTGACGCAGCCGAAGCAGAACTCCATGTCGTGCAGGATCTCAAATTCGTAGAAGACGGACACGGTTTCACCCTGCTGGAACATCTGCCGGGCCCGGCCCTGGGCATCACAAACGGCCAGGACCGTGCAGCGCGCCCAGCCGTTACCGATGGCGCGCACGCCTTCGGTTGGGGGCAGTACCTCACTGGACGGCCAGTTGAGGAGGGAGGGTGGTGCGCTGGCCTCGGCTGACGCTAGGGCCGGCGCGGGGGAGTGGGCGGCAAAGGCTGCGACCTTCTCCTGCTGCTCGATTTGAAAATACACCTTGGTGGCCTCGGCCGAGGGGCCGTGGAAGGCGGCCCGGCCGCGGCGTAGCACCAGGGTGTGCCGGCAGAACTGCTGCACCGAGCCGAGGTCATGGGAGGCGAGGATGATGCACACCCCGCTGTCGAGCAGCTGCCGCATGCGCTCGTAGCAGCGCTGCTGGAAGAAAACGTCCCCGACCGACAGCGCCTCGTCGACGATCAGGATCTGCGGCTCCACCGCCGTCTGCACCGCAAAAGCCAGACGCACGAACATGCCGCTGGAGTAGGTCTTGACCGGTTGCTCGATGAAGTCGCCGATGTCGGCGAAGGCCGCGATCTGGTCGAAGCGCTCATCCACCTCGCGGCGGGACAGGCCGAGCACGGCGGCGTTGAGATAGACGTTTTCCCGGCCGGTGAAGTCGGGATTAAACCCGCTGCCCAGTTCGAGGAGCGCGGCGACCCTCCCGTTTACCGTCACACGGCCCACCGTGGGTTGGAGGGTGCCGGCGATGATCTGGAGCAGGGTGGACTTGCCCGAGCCGTTCCGGCCGATGATGCCGATGCTTTCCCCGGGATTCACCGTCAGGGAAATATCCTGCAAAGCGAAAAAATCCCGATAGCTCCGCGCGGCGCGGTCCTTGAGCCACTGCCCGGGTGAACCGGCCATGAGCCCGCCCGCACCCTCGAGCACCGGTGCAGTCAGCCGCGAAGACGGGCTGTTCCAGATGCGGTACGCCTTGCTGACGTGTTCAACGGAGATGACGGGATCGTTGCTCATACAAAGTCAGAGGATCATGCCGGCGGCGACGGTGGTGTTGGTGAGCTCATCAATTAGGATCAAGCTGCCAGTCTGCCGGTTCTTCCGGTAACTGTCAAAAAATAGCGGGACGTCCGTATGCAGGGCGACGCGCGCGAACTCGTTCATCGCGAGGGGCGTGGGGTCCGGATTGCGATGGAGGGTGGTGATATCAAGCTTGTAGCGCACCGCCGCCACGCGGCCCGCGGTCTCGCGCGTGGTGTGCCGCACCCGGTAGCGGCGGGCCGGGTCGAGGGGCGATTCGGACAGCCAGCAGAGCATGATCTCGAGGTCAGCGCCCGTCGTGGGCAGGTTGGCGGGCTTGGCCAACATCTCGCCGCGGCTGAACTCGAGCGAGCGATCGAGTTCCAGCACGACGGACATCGGGTGGAACGCCTCGGAGACCGGACCCGACGGCCCGCGGATGGCGGTAATACGCGCCCCGCCGCCGCCGGGCAGGCGCACGACCTCGTCACCGGGGCGGAAGACGCCGCTGGCGACCTGACCGGCGTAACCGACAAATCCGGGGTTCGCGGCGCCGGGAGTCCGCAGCACGGTTTGCACCGGGAAGCGCGCGTCAATGTGGTTGGCCTCGTTGCGCACGTAGACGGTCTCGAGCGTGTAGAGCAGCGGCGCACCCTCGTACCAGGGCATGCGCGGGGATTTCTCGACGACATTGTCGCCGTGCAGCGCGGCAATCGGGATGAACTGGATATCCACGGTGTCCAGGCGTTCCGCGTATTCCATGAACTGCTCGCGCACCTGCACGAAGGCCGCTGGCGAGAAATCCACGAGGTCCATCTTGTTGACGCATACGATCAGGTGCCGGATGCGCAGCAGCGAGGCGATGAAGGCATGGCGGCGCGTCTGCTCGGTCAGGCCGTGGCGCACATCCACCAGCAGCAGGGCAAGGTGGGCCGAGGAGGCGCCGGTGACCATGTTGCGGGTGTACTCGAAATGCCCGGGACAGTCGGCGAGGATGAACTTGCGGCGCGGGGTGGCAAAATAGCGGTAGGCGACATCGATGGTGATGCCCTGCTCGCACTCGGCGCGCAGGCCGTCGGTCAGCAGCGCGAGGTTCGGGCCGGCGTCGCCCCGGCGCTCGCTGGCCCGCTCCACGGCCGCCCACTGGTCCTCGAAGATGGACTTCGTGTCGTAGAGCAGCCGGCCCAAGAGGGTGCTCTTGCCGTCGTCGACATTGCCGCAGGTGATGAGCCGGAGGAGATCCATTCTCGGAAAAGAAGAAAGGTGTAAGGGGGAAGAGAGACTCCGGAGGGCGGAGGGGCGGAACAGAAGAAAGGTGAAACTTGGGAAATGAGAAACGAGGCGGAAACCTCAAAAATAGCCGGCTTGTTTCCTGTCCTCCATCGCGGTTTCGGAGCGGCGGTCATCGTAGCGGGTGCCCCGCTCGGTCTGGCGGGAGGCGGCGACTTCCGCGATGATCTCGGCCAGGCTGGCGGCGTTGGAGCGGATGGCGCCGGTGCAGGTCATGTCCCCCACGGTACGGAAGCGGACGCGCTCGCGCTGCAGCTTTTCCCCGGCCAGCAGCGAGAGGTAGGGGGAGGTTGCGAGCAGGGTGCCCTGGCGCAGGAAAACGTCCCGGTCATGCGCGAAGTAGAGCGAGGGGAGGGGGAGTTGCTCGCGCGCAATGTAGGCCCAGACATCCAGCTCGGTCCAGTTGCTCAGCGGAAAGACCCGGAAATGCTCCCCCGCCTGCTTGCGGCCGTTGTAGAGATGCCAGAGTTCCGGACGCTGGTGCCGGGGATCCCACCGACCGGACGCGTCCCGGTGCGAGAAGATGCGTTCCTTGGCCCGGGCTTTTTCCTCGTCGCGCCGGCCGCCGCCGAGGGCGGCGTCGAGGTTCAGCTCGGTGAGGGCGTCGAGGAGCGTGACGGTTTGCAGGGCGTTGCGGCTGGCATTGGGGCCGGTTTCTTCACGCACCCGGCCGCGGGCGATGCTGTCGGTCACCGAGCGGATGATCAGCTGGAAGCCAAACTCGCGGGCGAAACGGTCGCGGTGGTCGAGGGTCTCGGGGAAGTTATGGCCCGTGTCGATGTGCAGCAGGGCGAAGGGCGGCGGGGCGGGGGCGAAGGCCTTGCGAGCGACGGCGGCGAGCACCAGCGAGTCCTTTCCGCCGGAAAACAGGATGGCGCAGCGGGGCAGTTGCTCGGCGGTCTCCCGGATGATGTGGATGGCCTCGTGCTCGAGCGCATCCAGCTGACTGAGGTGCAACAGGGACATGCCGGGCAATCAGGCCGGCGCCGCCTGCAGCCGGGCAAGGGCGAATGCCAGCAGGCGGGCGGACGACGCGGCGGGGGATTCCTCGGCGGTGCGGACCACGAGGTCGGCGCGGGTTGGAGGTTCGAAAGGGGAGGACAGGCCGGTCATCTGGGGCACATTGCCCTGGCTGGCCCGCGAGTAGAGGCCCTTGACGTCGCGTTGCTGGCAGACGGCCAGGGGCGCATCCACAAACACTAGGGACAAGCCCGACCGGCCGAGGATTTCACCCACCATCTGGCGGTTGGTCTCAAAGGGCGTGATGAAGGAGGCCACGGTGCACAGGCCGGAGTCTGCCGCCAGGCGGGCGATCCCGGCGGCGCGCCGCAGGTTTTCCGCGCGGTCCTCGACCGAGAAACCGAGTCCCGCGCAAACCCCATTGCGCAGGGCGTCGCCATCGAGGGCCAGCACGGGAATCCCTCGGGTGCGCAGAGTGGTGATCAGGGCATCCGCCAGGGTGGACTTGCCGGCGCCGGAAAGTCCGCAGAGCCAAATGGTATGACCGGGGGTCATGGATTGAAAGGGGGCAGGGGGCAAGGGGCAGGGGGCAGGGAAAAAGGGAAAAGGGGGCAGGGAAAAAGGGGAGAAGGGGACGGGGGGCAGGGAGAAGGGAGCAGGGAGAAAGGAAAAGGGAGAAGGGGGCAGGGGGAAGGGGAAGGGAGGGACAGAAAGGCAGAAAAAAGAAGGAGGAGGAAGTGAAAGTGAGAGCTTATCCTGCTCCCTGCTCCGTGCCCCCTGCTCCAGAGCTCGCAGAGCTAGAGCACATCGGCAAACGCCGGCTTCATCTTTCGGAAGGCCAGATGGCCCAAATAGCAGGCGAGCACGCCGGTCGCGTAAAGATAGGCGAGGTGGTGGAAATTAAGGGGGCGCTGCCAGAGCGCGGCGTCGCGGGCCAGTTCAATGGCCAGGAGCAACGGATTGAAACGCAGAAACACCCAGATGGCCGGCGGGATTTTTGACGCGGAAAAAAACACCGCACTGGCATACATGAGCGCCATCGTGAGAAATTGCATGAACTGCCCGAGATCGCGGAAGAATACGCCCAGGGCCGAAAACAGCCACGCCGTTCCCATGGCGACCAGTACGAGCGGCGCGATGATGACCGGCAGCCAGAGGATGCCCCAGCCGATCCCCTGGCCGAAGAGGACGACGCTAATGAGCGTCAGTCCCAGGCTGATGAGTAGATGGAAGATCGCCCCACCCACATTGGCGGCCGGCAGGATTTCCAAGGGGAAGACGACTTTTTTAACAAAATTTGGATTACCGACAATGGCGAGGGGGGAGACACCCAACACCTCGGCAAAAAACTGGAACAGCGTGAGGCCAAAAAATATGCCCAGTGCATAGTCCACCTTGGTCTCGTTCGGCAGGATGCCAAATTTCCCGCCGAAGATATAACCGAAAACCAGCGTATAGAGCCCCAGCATCAGCAGCGGATTCAGGAAGGACCAGATCAGGCCCAGATGGCTGCCCTTGTGGCGCATTTCCACATTGCGCAGGGTGAATTGCCAGAGCAACTCGCGCTGCCGCCACAGGTCGGTGACGAAGGCGAAAGGGGCGAAGCTGGCTTTGGCGGCATCCTGACTCATCTGGTGAAAACGTAATGCCGGGCAGGCTTAGTAAAGGCAATTCAGCGATGGGCGGGTCCGAGCGGGTTCGCTTGTCGTCGGCGTCGGCTGCCTACTGGCAGCGCTAATTCCACCCGCGGGTTGGCGCGCGCAACTCTCGGCGCCCCCCCAACCCAAATGAGCCCCGTTCGAAATGGCGTCTCGCATTTTGTGGTGGAACCGATGCAATCAATGAGCGTTAATCGATCCGGCCTCTCACCGCCGAAAAGCGGTAGGAATAAGGTGTTAGCTTTTACGGTTAAGGATTTTTTCCCTCATTTCCTTCCTCGCCCGCCCACTTCTTTCGACTGTCTTCCTCCTCTCCCTCACGCTTTAGAGTATCCTAGAACCCACGCCTTCCTCGCCATGCGCCTTCCCCTCAACTTCCTCGCCTTAGGATCCGCCCTGGTTTTCACCGCCCTGCCGGGTCTCCGTGCTCAAGGCTACGACAATAACTCCCTGCCCGTGCCGGAGAATTATCTCCCGGCCTTGAAGGGCATCCTAAGTTCGGCCGTGAGCCAGTCCCCGCGCATGATCGCGCGCAATGCGGAAAACGCCGCCTCCGAGGGCAACCGCATCATGATGCGCGCCGGCCAGCTGCCCTCGGTATCGGGCTATTTTAATTATTATCCTTGGGACCGGCAGGTCCGGGCGGATCTGGCCAACCCGACCACCTCCAACAAGCTCGCTTACAACCTATCCCTTTATCAGCCAATTTATCACTGGGGGGCGCTGCAAAACAACACCCTCATTGGCGAGTTGCAGCTGCGCATGACCCAAGGCCAGACCGCCGAGGGTTACCGCATCCTGGTGCAGGAAATCCGCTCCTATTACCTCCAGCTCATCATCAAGAAGGCCGCCTTCGGCAAGGCCCGCCTCAGCCTGCAGATGGCCGAGGACAATTACGCCGTGTCCCAGACCAAGCTGGAGAAGAAGGTGATCTCGGACGCCGATATGTTTGTGCCGACCGTCAACCGGGACAAGGCCCGGCTCGCCACGGATCAGGCGGAGGAAGATTACGGCAACACCAAGTCGGTTTTCGCCAAGCTCTGTGGCGCGCCGGTCTTGAGTGATGCCCAGGTCCCCGATGATATTCCCGAGCTGAACGGTCCCGCCCCGGACTTCGCGCCGTTGGTGACCTCCTTTACCAGCCAGAAGGAATTGAATTCCTACACCCTGCGCAACCTGGGTGACCAGATCGAGGTCGAGAAGCTGACCTTTGAAAATCTCAACACCCGTCTGCGGCCCCAGTTCAACTTTGTCCTCGGCACGAGCCAAGACCAGCAGAGCTACACCACCAACCTAGCGAACAAATACCAGGTGAGGGACTATTTCACAGGGGTGCAGGTGCAGTGGACGATTTTTGACGGCTTCGCCACCAAGGGGGCCAAGAGCAGTTCCCTGGCCCGTCGCCGCCAGCTGGAGCAGAGCTACCAGGATACGACCGCCGACCTCACCGAACAGGCCCGTCACCAGCTGAAACTGGTCGAGTTTGCCCGTCGGGGCATGGACATCGCCGACCGCCTCCTGACTTCCAGCATCGGGGCGGTGCGGGACAGGAAGGCCGATGCCACGCGCGGCTTGGCCTCGGAAAATGACGTCAATACCTACCAGCTGAATTATTTGGATTCACGGATCAGTGCCTTCGCCGCGCGGTCCGACTACCTGATGAAAACCGGTGATTTCCTGTCCACCCTGCTGATGGATCCCGCCCTCAGCAACCTGCCGCGCCCGTGAGAAAAAAAATCCTCCTCGGCGCCGCGGCCGTCTTCGTCCTCGGCTTTATCCTTTTCACCCTTCTCAAGCCGGTCGCGCGCGTGGCGACCGTGACCAGCGGCACCGCCACCAAGGCCGTGGCTGGCAGCGTGACGGTGCAGGCGGAGTTCATCATGGAGCTCAAGAGCGAGGTGCCTGGCCGCATCGTGAAGAGCGACCTCGACCTCGGCGCCAAGGTCGCGGCCGGCACGGTGCTGGCGCAAATCGACACGGGTGACCTGCTCCTCGACATTGAAAAAACCCAGAGTGACTACGAGGCGGCCAAGGCCCGCATCGCCGTCGGCTCGGCCATCAAGCTCGACCTGGAAACCGCCGCGGAGGCGCTCGAAAACTTCGAACGTCTCACCAAGACGGGCCAATATCCGCAGGCGGAACTCGAGAAGCAGCGCCGCCTGGTCAAGCAGATCGAGCAGCGGCTCGCGCTCGAGAATGTCGCCAACAAGCAGCTGATCGACGGCTACGAGAACACCCTCAAGGTCCAGCACCGCCAGCTCGACAAGATGACCATCACCGCCCCGTTCGAGGGCATCGTCTCCGCCGTCAACGCCCGGCCGGGCGACCTGATCGGCTCGAACGCCACCATCGCCACCCTCATCGCCACCAGCCGGACCGTGGAGGCCAAGATCAGCCAGGAGGACTTCGCCGACCTCAAGCTCGGGCAGAAGGCCACGGTGCGTTTTCTGGGACACGATTCCGACATCTTCGACGCCACGGTCGGGCAGATCTTGCCCACGGCCGAGGCCGAGACCCAGCGCTACCTGATCCATCTCGATGTCAAATGCCCGGCCGAGGTGCTCGTGCCCGGCCTGACCGGTGAAGCCAACGTCGTCGTCGGCGAACGCGAGGCCAAGGCTAAGGTTCCCCGGCGGGCGCTGTTCGGCACCAACGTCTATGTCGTGCAAAACGGCCGCATCCAACTCCGCAAGGTGGAGGTCGGCTATGTCAGTCTCAACGTGGCCGAGATCACCTCAGGCCTCGCGCCCGGCGACCTCGTGGTCGTCGAGGAGCTCGACAAATACCGCGATGGCGACCGGGTGCGGACGGAGCTCGTCAAATAGCGGCGCGCCCGCCGGCCGCGCTTCCTGAGCCGCGTTTATTCATGTCGCCGAACCTCCGCATCGCCTTCCGCTTCCTGACCGCGAAGAAGCGCGCCATGGTGATGAGCCTCTCCTGCACCGTGCTCGGAGTCGGTCTGTTCATCGTTACCCAGGCGACCACCAGCGGCTTCGAGGATTTTTTCATCAAGACCATCCTGGGCACGGATGGCGCGATGCGGATCGAGGACAAGATGCAGGATACGCTGCGCAGCATGTTCGCGCAGCCGGGATCGGATTTCATCATCAGCCACCGGGAGGGCGTAAAGTACATCGAGGGCGTCGAGGAACCCAAGGCCGTGATTGCCGCCCTGCGGCAGTTTGAAAACGTCGCCGGCACCTCGGCCGTCCTGCGCGGGAACGTCCTTGTGCGCAGTTCCTTCAAGAATGAGAGCGCGCAGGTTTTCGGCATCAACCTCGACGAGCACATGAAGGTGTCCGACCTCAGCCACCAGATCGTCCAAGGTGAGCTGGCCACCTTTCGCGAGTCACCGACCGGGGCGCTCGTGGGCAAGGTACTGGCCGATCGCCTGCAACTGGAAGTGGGCAATTCCTTCCTGCTGGATGTGCAGGGTCAGCTGCGGCGCTACCGCGTGAGCGCGATTTACGAGACGGGCATTGCGGACGTGGACAAGGCCCGCGTCTACGTGCACATCAACGAGGCCCGTTCGCTGCTAAAAAAGCCAATCGGGGTCACGTTCATTCAGGTGAGCCTGATCGACAAGGACCGGGCGCCGCAGGATGCCCTGCAAATGCAGGAAGTGCTGCGCCACAGCGCGCGACCCTGGCAGGAGCGCGAGAAGGCGTGGTTGTCGGCGTTTCGCGCGCTGAGCGTGTCCTCCGCGATCACCGTCTCGGTCTTCACCCTCATCGCCGGCCTCGCGATGTTCAACACGCTCGCGATGATCGTCCTCGAGAAGACCAAGGACATCGCGATCCTCCGCTCGATGGGCTACGAGCGCCGGGACATCACCCAGATCTTCCTCTGGCAGGCGGCCATCGTGCTCGCCATCGGCGCCCTGCTGGGCGCGCTGGTGGGGGCGATTGGCACGTTTGCGGTTTCCCAAATCCCGCTCCCCATCAACGGCATCTTTAAGACCGAAACGTTCCAGGTCTCGGTCAGCATCTGGCACTACCTCGAGGCCATCTTCACCGCCGCCATCATGGTGATGGCCGCCAGCATCATTCCCGCCCGCCGCGCCGCCCGCCTTGAGCCCGGCGACATCGTCCGCGGGACCGCGCAGTAGCGCGGGGGAGGAGGGGGCAGGGAGCAGGGAGGAGGGGGCAAGGAGCAGGGGGCAGGAGGAGGGATGAGGGAGGAGGGTGCAGGGAGTAACAGATTGATAACAACAAACTGGGCGCAAAAATTACGGTCAGAGAAAATGGAGACCAGGATGAGCGAAGATACTTTTGAGAATCTGGAGGTCTGGCAGGAGGCGGTCGAACTGGCCGTCAAAGTGTACGAGCAGTTTCGCAACTGCCACGATTTCAGCTTTCGCGACCAGATACAGCGGGCGTCGGTCTCGGTCTCCAACAATATTGCCGAGGGTTACGAACGGGATACCAACCCCGAGTTTATCCGTTACCTCATTATCGCCAAAGGTTCCTGCGGCGAAGTCCGCTCGCAGACCTACCTTGCCAAGCGGCTCCGGTTGTTTCCCGCGACCGCGGCGGACGCCTTGATGGCCGATGCCCGCCGGCTCTCCAAGCGCCTCGCGCGATTTATAGCGGTACGGCGGGAAAAATTCATCTAGGCTTTCCCCGCTCCCTGCTCCTTGCTCCCTTCATCCTCGTGAACCCTGCTCCCTCCTCCCTGCTCCCTGCTTCGCGCAGCGCGGATCTCGCGCTGCGCTGCACCGACCTCCACCGCTATCTCGGGCAGGGGGAGGGCAGGGTGCATGTGCTCAAGGGCGTGTCCTTTGAGGCGCACCGCGGGCAGGTCTACGCGATCGTCGGACCCTCGGGCTGCGGCAAGAGCACACTGCTTTATCTCCTCGGCCTGCTGGACCAGCCGGATGGCGGCACCATCGCGATCAACGGCCAGGTCATGTCGAACAGCGACGACGCCGCCCGCACCGCCGCCCGTGGCACGCACATCGGCTTCGTTTTTCAGTTTCACTTCCTGATGCTCGAGTTCAGCGCGCTGGACAACGTGATGATGCCCATGCGCAAGCTCGGCAAACTGTCGCCCGAGGCCATGACTGCGCGCGCCCACTCGCTGCTGGATTCGGTCGGGCTCGGGGACAAGACCCACCGCCTCGGCACTCAGCTCTCGGGCGGTGAACAGCAGCGCGTGGCCGTCGCCCGCGCGCTCGCCAACGAACCGACGATCATCCTCGCCGACGAGCCGACGGGAAATCTCGACGTGAAGAACTCCGCCATGGTGTTTGACCTCCTGACGCGCCTCGCGAAGGACCACGGCCAGGCCGTGGTGCTGGTCACGCACAACCCCGACATCGCCAACCGCTGCGACGCGGTGCGCCCAATGCGCGACGGCCTGTTTGTCTGACGCGGCGCCGGCGCGCCGCGCGGGGGCAGGGAGCAAGGAGCAGGGAGAAGGGAGAAGGGAGTAAGGTGCCGCGGGCAAGAATGTGAGGCAAGGGTAGGAGGCTGCGATGAGTCAGCTCAGTCTTCCCGGCCCCTTTCTCCCTGCTCCCTCATCCCTTTCCCGCTCCCGCCACTCCGATAAGTCGGAGTGCGCAGGCGGCAAGCCAGCGCTTATGACTGGGAGAAAGAAAATTCCCCCGGAAATTTTGATTTACAACGGAAACTCCGCCGCGTTCCTTCGACGGCGATTCCAACTCTACAACGACGACCCGTGAGCTACGACCTATCGCGTAAAACATTTCTGGCCAAATTGACCGGTCTGGTTGCCGTTGCCGGCCTTGCCCCGAAAATCCTCGCGAAACCCACCGCGGTGGCTGCTCCGAGCCTGGCCGCGGCGCCGATTTTTGCCCTTCGGGCTGAATCCCGGGCCGTCGCGCGTCACGCCGGCACGGTCTGAGCCACGGCTAAACGGAGTATCCCTGGTCCATGTCGAACATCTTTCCCAAATCCGCGAACAAGCTGCCGCTCCAGATCATTGTGTATCTGGTGGTGCTGAGCGGCATTGTGACGGCCGGCGCCAATTATTACATGACGCCGAAGTACACGCGCGTCGGTTACGCCCCGGTCCAGCCTGTGCCGTACAGCCACGCCCTCCATGCCGGCCAGCTCGGCATCGACTGCCGTTACTGTCACAGCAACATCGAGAAGTCCGGCGTGGCCAACCTGCCGACCGCGCAGACGTGCATGAACTGCCACAACCAGGTGAAGAAGGACAGCCCCCTGCTTGCAGTCGTGCGCCACAGCTACGAAACCGGTGAGGCTGTGCCGTGGGTCAAGATTCACCAAGTGCCTGATTACGCGTATTTTAACCACGCGATCCATGTGAACCGCGGCGTCAGCTGCGTGGAATGTCACGGCAAGATTAACGAGATGGAAGTCGTCGCCCACGCCAAGCCCCTCAGCATGGGCTTCTGCCTCGACTGCCACCGCGACCCCGCGGGATTTGTCCGGGAGAAGGGCGACATCTACAACCTGAACTCGCCGACCATCGCCCAGAAGTCCGGCTTAGCGGCCGCGCATAAATTCCTGACCGACCGGAACATCAAACCTCCGCAAAGCTGCTCCGGCTGCCATCGATGAAACGCAAATTTCACCATCCTGAATCCTCGGAACGCGAACTCACCGGTCCGAAATACTGGCGTAGCCTCGATGAGCTGGCCGCCACGCCGGGCTTCAAGGCGCAGCTGGCGCGTGAATTCCCCGAGGGCTCCTCGTCCATGGAGGGCGTCGACCGCCGCCAGTTCACCAAGATCATGGCCGCTTCGTTCGCGCTGGGTGGCCTCGGCCTCGCCGGCTGCCGCCGTCCCGAGCGTTATGTGCTGCCGTGGGGCAAGTCGGTCGAGGGTGTGATTCAGGGTCTGCCGCTTTATTTCGCGACGGCGATGCCGTTGCGCAAGTCCGCCATCCCGCTGCTCGCCGAGACCCACCAGGGTCGTCCGACCAAGCTTGAGGGCAACCCGAGCTACGCCCCGCACGGTGGCGCCAGCACGCTGCTGGCCCAGGCCTCCGTGCTCGACCTTTACGATCCGGACCGCGCCATCAAGCACACGATCAAGGGCGCGGACGCCACGTCCGCCCAGGTGACCGCGCTGCTGGCCAGCCTCGGCCAAACCGCCTCGGCCAACGGGGGCGAAGGCCTCGCTTTTCTTGCGGAGGAGTCCAGTTCCCCGACCCGGGCCCGCTTGCTGGGCAAGCTGAAGACCAAGTTCCCCCGGGCCATCTGGGCGGAGTTTGAGCCGGTGCAGGACGAGCCGCCCGCGGCCGCCGCCCGCGCCGCCTTCGGTCGCGACGTCAAGCCCCTCTACCATTTCGCCAAGGCCAAGCGCATTGTCAGCCTCGATGCCGATTTCTTCCACGCCGAGGCCGGCAGTCTGCTTTATGCCCGCGAGTTCGCCCAGGGCCGCCGCGTGAAGTCGCGCGCTGACGCGATGAACCGCCTCTACGTCGTGGAGAGCGGCCTCAGCCTCACCGGCAGCATGGCGGATCACCGTCTGCGCCTCGCCAGCAGCCACATGGCGGCCTTCGCCGCGGCCCTCGCGAGCAAGGTCATGGGTTCGTCATCGCTCGATGCGCTGGCCCAGGGTCTCGATTTCAAGGATCAGGAAAAGTGGCTCACCGCCTGCGCGAAAGACCTGCGTGATCATGCCGGCGAGTGCGTGGTCGTCGCCGGTGCGCACCAGTCCGCCGCGGTCCACGCGATCGTCTACGCGCTGAATTCCGCCCTCGGGAACGTCGGCAAGACGGTTGATTTCGTTGAAATCGGTGCCAGCGGTGCCTCCACGATTTCCGCCCTCGCCACCGCGATCAAGGGTGGCTCGGTCAAGACCCTCGTCGTTCTCGGCGGCAATCCCGCCTACAACGCCCCGGCCGATCTCGAGTGGAGCAGCCTGCAGAAGTCCGTGCCCGAAGTCATCCGCGTCGGTTATTACGCCGATGAGACCTCCGCGCTGACCACCACGCAGATCGCGAGCACGCATTATCTCGAGTCGTGGGGCGACGCCCGCACGGTGGACGGCACGATCGTCCCGGTGCAGCCGATGATTCTGCCGCTGTTCAACGGCCTGACCGAGATCGAGATCCTCAGTCACATCCTGGGTGAGGAAATGACCGATGGCTACGCGCAGGTCTACGCGACGATCACGGGCCTGAACCCCGGCGCCGACGCCGAGAAAACCTTCCGCCAGTTCCTCCACGACGGTCTGCTGGCTGATTCGGCCTATCCGAAGGTGGGCGTCCGCTACGACCTCGCCGGCGCGAGCACGCTGTTTGCGTCCACGCCGAAGTTTGAGGTCCTGTCCGCCAAGAATCTCGAGGTCCGCTTCGTCACCGACCACAAGATGGATGACGGCCGCTTCGCCAACAACGGCTGGCTGCAGGAATGCCCGGACCCGATCACGAAGATTTCCTGGGACAACGCCATCCTGGTTAGCCCGAAGCTCGGCAAGGAACTCGGCATCAACCCCAAGGGCGCGTTGCTGCAGGTGGCGCGCGTCGAGGAAAACGAATTTGAGATTGGCAAGGAAAACGCCCGCGTCTTCGAGGTCACCGTCGGTGGCCGCAAGATCCGCGGCCCGGTGCACATCCAGCCCGGCCTTTCGAATTACACGCTCGTCATCGCGCTCGGCTACGGCCGCACCGCGACCGGCCACGTGGGGCAGGGTGCTGGCACCAGCGCCTATCCGCTCCGCACGACGGCGGCGATGAGCTTTGCCACCGGCGCGACGCTGGTGGACACCGGTGAACGCACGCAGCTCGCCAACGTCCAGGAGCACTGGTCGATGGAAGGCCGCGATCTCGTTCGCGAAGCCAATTTCGACGAAGTCACGAAAGAGGGCGGTCCCGGCCTGGCCTACGTCAAGGGCATCGGCATGGAGTCGCACAGCCCGTCCGTTTTGGGCGAACTCGGCACGGAGATGACGCCGGCGCAGCGCGCCGCTGAGATTCCCCGCGGCGGTTCACTTTACTCGACCCCGAAGTTCGACGGCATCCACCAGTGGGGCTTGTCGATCGACCTCAACACCTGCATCGGCTGCAACGCCTGCGTCGTCGCCTGTCAGGCCGAGAACAACATCCCGATCGTCGGCAAGGATCAGGTCCTCCGCGGCCGCGAGATGCACTGGATCCGCCTCGACCGCTACTACTCCGATGGCAACGCCGACGCCGGCGCCTTCGGAGGCCCGGGCAACCACGAGCTGCCCGAGGATCCCCAGATTTCGCTCCAGCCCATCGCCTGCCAGCAGTGCGAGCTCGCCCCGTGCGAGACCGTCTGCCCCGTCAACGCCACCGTGCATGACGAGGAAGGCCTGAACACGATGGCCTACAACCGCTGCATCGGCACCCGGTATTGCGCGAACAACTGTCCGTACAAGGTCCGCCGCTTCAACTTCTTCGACTACAACCAGCGCCAGCTCGACAGCCTCTACCTCAGCCAGCTCGGCCCGAAGGGCATGCCCGAGCTCGTGCAGATGGTGAAGAATCCCGAGGTTACGATCCGCATGCGCGGCGTGATGGAAAAGTGCACTTACTGCGTGCAACGCATCCAGAACGGGAAGATCCGGCACAAGGTGAAGGTCAACCAGGAGCACAACGGCGCCGCCGTTTCGCTCGATGACGTCCGCGTCCCGGACGGCACCATCAAGACGGCCTGCCAGCAGGTCTGCCCGGTCGAGGCCATCGTCTTCGGCAACATCCTCGATGCCGGGAGCGCCGTTTCCCAGGCCAAGGCCCGCCAGCAGGACTACGCGCTGCTCGGCTACCTCAACATCCGTCCCCGCACCACCTATCTCGGCAAGCTCCGCAACCCGAACCCGTCGATGCCCGACTACGCCGCGATCTCGATTCCGTACAGCCGCAAGGAATACAACCTCAAGAACCACCCCGGCGGTCACCACCCCGAGGCCGTGGAAAAGCAGGAACCTGGCCACGCCATGATTGACGCGGTCAAACGCGTGGGAGGGCTCAGCTAATGGCCCACGCCGAATCCGCCGCTGCGCCGGCCATTCTTGGGGAAGTGAAGCCCGCGGTGCTGCCGCGCGCCGTGCTGGTTGCCAACAACCGCAGCTTCTCGTGGATCACCGAGAAGATCTGCGGCATCATCGAGGGCAAGACCCCGGTGTGGTGGTGGTGGTGCTTCGCGGTCGCCTGTTTTGTCGCGTCGTTCACCGTCGCCGGCCTGACCTACCTCGTCGCCACGGGCGTCGGCGTCTGGGGCCATGCCAACCCGGTCAACTGGGCGTGGGACATCGTCAACTTCGTGTTCTGGATCGGTATCGGCCACGCCGGCACCCTGATCTCGGCCATTCTCTGCCTGCTGCGCCAGAAGTGGCGCACGTCCATCAACCGCGCCGCCGAGGCCATGACGATCTTCGCCGTCGTCTGCGCCGCCATCTTCCCGGTCTTCCACGTCGGCCGCATCTGGTACGCGTGGTTCCTGTTCCCGATCCCGAACTCCAACTATCTCTGGCAGAATTTCCGTTCGCCGCTCGAGTGGGACGTGTTCGCCGTCTCGACGTACGGCACGGTCTCCGTCCTGTTCTGGTACATCGGCCTGCTGCCCGACCTCGCGGTGCTGCGCGACCGCTTTGAGGCGGCGGGCAACAAGCTCCGCTCGTTCCTCTACGGCTTCTTCGCCTTGGGCTGGCGCGGTTCCAACCGCCACTGGAGCAACTACGAGATGGCGTACCTCATCCTCGCCGGCATCTCCACGCCGCTCGTGCTCTCGGTGCACACCATCGTGTCGTTCGACTTCGCGGTGTCGCTGCTCCCGGGCTGGCACACGACCATCTTCCCCCCGTACTTCGTCGCGGGCGCCATCTTCTCCGGCTTCGGCATGGTGCTCACGCTCATGCTGCCGCTCCGTGCGGTCTACAAGCTCGAGGACCTGATCACGCAGTATCACATCGACTGCATGTGTAAGATCACGTTGGCGACCGGCACGATCGTCGGCTACGCCTACGCGATGGAGTTCTTCATCGCGTGGTACAGCGCGAATCCGTACGAGGGCTTCACCTTCATCAACCGCGCCTTCGGGCCCTACGCCTGGGCGTACTGGATCATGATCAGCTGCAACGTCATCACGCCGCAGTTCTTCTGGTTCAAGAAGGTCCGGCACTGCACGTGGTTCGTCTGGATCCTCTCGATCTTCGTCAACGTCGGCATGTGGTTCGAGCGCTTCGTGATCATCGTCACCTCGCTCGCCCGCGACTTCCTGCCCTCGAGCTGGGGTTACTACAGCCCGTCCATCGTCGAGATCTTCACCTTCTTTGGCACCTTCGGCGTGTTCTCGGTGCTCTTCCTCCTCTTCATCCGTTTCCTGCCCATCATGCCGATGGCGGAACTCAAGGCTGTCACGCCCCAGGCGGACGTGCACGGCGGCGACCACCCCTAATCTTCCCGACCATGGCTGCACCCTCCTATGGCCTGATCGCCACCTTCGAAACCGCGCCGGAAATCTACCACGCGGCGCAGCAGGTGCGTGACGCCGGCTACAAAAACTGGGACGTCATCGCCCCGTGTCCGCTGCATGGCCTGGACCAGGCGATGGGCCTGAAGCGCTCCATCGTGCCCCGCATCTCCCTCGCCGGCGGCCTCATCGGCTTCTGCACCGGCATGTCGCTGATCTGGTGGACGGGCGCCTCGGACTACAAGCTGATCGTCGGCGGCAAGCCGCTGTTCAGCCCGATGTTCGCCTTCCCGGTCTCCTACGAGCTGACGATTCTCTTCACCGCCTTCGCGACGATCATCGGCATGTTTGTCGTGAACGGCCTGCCGCGTCACTACCACCCGGTCCTGAAGTACGACCAGATCAAGCGGGGCATGGACGACGCCTTTTTCATCGTGATCGAGGCGCGCGATCCGCGCTTCAACCTCGCCAACACCACCGCGCTGCTCGCCAAGGCCGGCGGCAAGTCGATCAAGGAGCTGGAAGCCTGAGCCATGCGCAACGTCTACCTCATCACTGCGTTCGCGGTCGTGCTGCTCGTTTCCCTCTTCGGATTCCGCGGCTCCCTGTTCACGAGCTCGCCGATCGACGTCTTTCCGGAATGGGCCTTCCCCGGCATGAAGCGCCAGCCCAAGCCGAAGCCGCAGGGCGAAAGCAAATTCTTCGCGGACGGCCGCGCCGACCGTCCGCTGCCCGCGGGCGTGGTTTCAAGTGATCCGCTGCGCAATGACGATGCGCTCTACGCCGGCAAGCACGCCGACGGCAGCTGGGTCCGCGGCTTCCCGGTCGCGGTCAACCACCAGCTCATGGCCCGCGGCCAGGACCGTTTCACCATCTACTGCGCGCCCTGCCACGGCGCGGTGGGCGACGGCAATGGCATCACGAAGCAGTACGGCATGGGCGCCACCCCCACGTACCACGACGACCGCCTGCGCCAGATGGCCGAGGGCGAACTCTTCAACACCATCACGCACGGTTCGCCCAACAAGAACATGCTGCCTTACGCCGACAAGCTCCTCCCCGAGGACCGCTGGGCTGTCATCCTTTATGTCCGCGCCCTCCAGCGCGCCCAGCTGGGCACCGCGGCGGATGTCACCGACGCCAACGCCCGTGAAACCCTTGGCCTGAAATGAGCACCCCCGCTAACTCCACCGCCGCCCCGGCCGGCAAGGCGCTCACCATCGGCCTGATCGGCCTCGCCGCGACCGCCCTGGCGGCGCTGTTCGCGCCCGAGAAGCACGGCGTGGCGCTGTCCTACCTCGTGGGCGTCTCTTACTGGACCGCCATCGCCATCGGCATGTTGCTGATGATCCTGATCCACCACATCACCGATGCGTCGTGGTCCGTGGTCATCCGCCGCCAGTGGGAACACGGCCTCGCGGCGTTCAAGTGGCTCTTCGTGCTGTTCCTGCCCCTGCTCATCCTGGCCTGGATCAAGCCGGGCTTTGTCTGGCCCTGGATGGACAAGTCCCACGTCCTGCACGGCCACGGCACGGTCGGCACCGACATCCTTTACCTGAAGAAAGAGGGCTTCCTGAACATCTACACGTTCACGGTCATGACCCTCGTGTTTTTCGCCGCCTGGGTCTGGCTCTCCGCCCGCCTGCGCAAGGCCTCCTTCACGCAGGATTCCGACGGTGACGTCCAGTGGACTTACCAGAACCGCTTCAACTCCGCCATCGGCCTGCCGATCGCGGCGCTCACGCTGACCTTCGCCGCGATCTACTGGATCAAGAGCTTGGAGTACCACTGGTTCTCGACGATGTACGGCGTGTGGTTCTTCGCGAACTGTGCCCGCGGCGCCCTCTGCGGCGGCGTGCTGATCATGGTCTGGCTCCTCAACCGCGGCGACTACAAGGGCATCATCAACACGAATCACTTTCACAGCATCGGCATGCTGATGCTGGCCTTCACGGTGTTCTGGGCCTACGTCACGTTCTCCCAGTACTTCCTGATCTGGAACGCCAACGTCCCCGAGGAAACCTTCTGGTACAACCTCCGCGAGTTGAACCACGACGGCTCGACCAACCAATGGTGGTACGTCGGCCTCGTCATCCTCTTCGGCCACTTCGTCGTCCCATTCTGTGCGCTGCTCTCGTATCGCTTCAAGGTCACGCCGCCCATCATCCGCCGCATCGCCTACTGGACCCTCACAATCATCCTGATCGACCTCTGCTACAACATCCTCCCGGCGTTGAAGGATGAGCACGGCGACTCGCTCCCGTTCCTTTCGCTCAACCTGCTCTGGGTGCTGACCTCAGTCATCGGGGTCGGTGGCGTCTGCATCTGGGCCTACCTGAAGAGCTTCCCGACGACCAAGCTGATCCCGATCCGCGACCCGCGCGTCGGCGAGAGCCTCACCCACCATGAGTGACCAACCTTCCCGTTCCGCCCCGCTCGTGACCATCCTGACAGTGTTGGCCGGCTTCGCGCTGTTCGCCGCGGTAGTTTACTCCATCTACCTGCCGCACCAGACCGGGCCGTTCACCGGCGACGGCATTCGCACTGCTGAGCAGCGCAAGCAGAACCTGGCGGATCTCCAGGCCAAGCAGTCGAAGCAGGCCGCGAGCTATGGCTGGGTCGATCAGAAGGCCGGCGTGGTCCAGCTCCCGCTGGATGTCGCCATGGAACTCACCGTGCAGAAATACGCGGCCAAGAAGTAATTGCCGCACCCACCTTTTTGTAATGACCACTGCCCCCCAAGCCGCTGATGCGGCCGAAGTCACCGAGATCGACACCTCCGCGCGGTGGCCGCTGCTGTTGCTGCTGGGTTCCGCCCTGCTGTGGCTGGTGCTGAGCGGCATCCTGGCGCTCGCGAATCTCGTGCAATTGCACACCCCGGAATTCATGGCCGGCTGCTCCGCTCTGACTTACGGCCGTTTGTCCGCCATCCAGGAAACCGCGTTCATCTACGGCTGGGCCGCCAACTCCGGTCTCGCCGTCGCCCTGTGGCTGCTGGCCCGCCTCGGTGGCGCGCCGCTGCGCTCCCTGAACTGGGTCGTCGCCGGCACGCTGTTCTGGAATTTCGCCCTCATCCTCGGCATCGCGGGCATCGCCACCGGCGACATGACCTCCAATGCCTGGCTGCACCTGCCCGCCTACGTCCTCCCGATGCTGCTGGTGGCCTATGGCACGATTGCCGTGCCCGGCGTGCTGGCCTGGACGGGTCGCCGCAAGGAAATGACCTTTGCCGCGCAATGGTACGCCGTGGCTGCGCTGTTCCTCTTCCCGTGGCTCTTCTCCATCGCCCAGATGATGCTGGTCTTCGCCCCCGAGCGCGGCGTCCTGCAGGCACTCGTAGCCGGGTGGTTTGTGCAGGGTGCGTGGACGCTCTGGCTCGCGCCGCTGGCGCTCGCCGCCGCGTATTACCTCGTGCCGAAGATCACCGGCCGGATCATCCCCAGCTATGATTTTGCCCAGCTCAGCTTCTGGACGCTGCTCTTTGTCGGCGCCTGGACGGGCGGCCGCCACCTGATCGGCGGACCGGTGCCGGCCTGGGTCGCCACGATTGCCGTGGTCTCCTGCGCGTTGCTGCTGTTCCACTACATCGTGGTCGCGGTGAACCTCCGCGGGGCGTTTTGCAGCGGCGGCAGCACGGTGTTGAAGTTTGTCGCCTTCGGTCTCGCGGCCTACGTGGCCGGCGGGTTCCTCGACGCCTACACGGCCATGCGCGGCGTGGCGGTGCACACCCAGTTCACCCACTTCAGCGAGGGCCAGGCCCAACTGGCGCTCAACGGCGCCTTCTCGATGCTGATGTACGGCGCCATTTACTTCCTCATCCCGCGCATCACCGGCCTGGCCTGGCCGTCGGTCCCGTTGATCCGCGCGCATTACGCCGCCGCGCTCACGGGTACGATTGTCCTGGTGGTGACCCTGATCGGCGCCGGCTGCGTGCAAGGCCACGATTTGAATACCGCAGCGATCCCGTTCGCGGACATCGCCGGTCATGTCCGTCCCTGGCTGCTCGCGGCCACGGCGGGGCAGGCCATCCTGCTGCTCGGTAATCTTTTGCTCGCCACCCATCTCTTCTGGCTCGCGGCCGCCAAATCAGCGGCTCCCGCGGTCTTCAACCCGGCTCCGACGATGGAGGCGTCCGTGTCATGAAAAACGGCTTCACCTTTTTCCTGGGACTTTTCCTCGCGGTGGCGCTGGCCTGGACCGGCATCGTGATGGGTTCCCATGTCCAACTCGGCCATCTCGCGCCTTACTTTGACGAGAACGAGGGCAAGGCCTTCCCCGAGCGCATGCCCGGCATCGCCGCGCAGGGCCAGCTCGTCTACCAGGACCTCGGCTGCGCCGCGTGCCACACCCAGCAGGTGCGCCGCCCGGACTTTGGCAGCGACAAGGCCCGCGGGTGGGGCGACCGCCAGAGCGTGGCCCGCGATTATGTCAGCCAAGCCCACGTGCAGCTCGGCGAGAGCCGGGTCGGCCCGGATCTCGCGACGTTTGGCGCCCGGCCTCTCGCGGTGGATGCCACCCGCCTGACCCAGTACCTTTACGAGCCGCATGGCGGCATGCCGGCCTACCGGTTCCTCTTTGAGGAGCGGAAGATCACCGGCGAACGCTCGGCGGATGCGCTCAAGGCCGCCGCCCCGGCGGGCTACGAGATCATCCCCACGCACCGCGCCGTGTCCCTGGTCGCCTATTTGCAGAGCCTGAACAACGTCTACGAATATCCTGAGGCCCGGCCGGTTGAGCCGGCCGCCACCAAGGAGGGTGAATCCAAATGAGCGACCTGACGCCCAAAGATCCGCGCGTGGAGCAAGCCGGCGCCTCGGATGAAAGCCTGCAGGCCGCGCACGAGAAGCTGCTGGGCCGCAAGCCCGACGACGGGGCCCACTACAAGATGCTGCCGCTCGTGCTGCTGTTCGTGTTCAGCGGACTCATCTTCTACGCCGGCACCTACCTGAATCAGTACTCGGCCCGCTACGATGCGACCGTGTTCAACGAGAATGGCCACTCCACCAAGGGCGTGACCGCAGTGGCGAAGATCGACCCGATGGTGCTGGGCAAAAAGAATTTCGAGCTCGTCTGCGCCACCTGCCACCAGGTCACCGGTCTGGGCGTGCCCGGCGTTTACCCGCCGCTCGCCGAGTCCGAGTGGGTCAATGGCTCCGAGGAGCGGTTGATCCGCATCGTGCTGCACGGCCTGAAGGGCCCCGTGTCGGTCAAGGGCACCGTCTATAGCGCCGCCGCGATGCCCGTGTTCGGCAAGGTCGCCGGTTCCGGCTACAATTGGAGCGATGACAAGATCGCCGCCGTGCTGACTTACATCCGCGCGTCGTTCGGCAACAAGGCTCCCGCCGTCACGTCCGAGCAGGTCGCCGCCATCCACGCGAAGGAAGCCGACCGCAAGGAATGGTCGGCGGAAGAGCTGCTGAAGCTGCCCTGAGGCGATCGCCGGGGTCACCACGAAGCCGCGCTGAACCAGCGCGGCTTTTTTATTTCCGAGGTGGAGCGCGTTTTTCCCCAACGCGCCGGGGATTTGAGCTCACGTTTCACCGCTGGCGGAGCCAGGCAACGCGTTAGGGACCACGCGCTCCGCCTTCAAACTCACTCGCCGAGCTTCTTGCGCGGCACGAGGTAGCCTTGCACGTAATCGCGGACGGCCTCGGCGAGCGGGGTCATCGCCCGGTCGTAGCCGGTGGCGCGGAGCTTTTCGACCTCGGCCTGGGTGAAGTACTGATACTTGCCGCGCAGGACTTCGGGCATCGCGATGAAATCGATTGCCGGTTCGCGGCCCAGTGCGGCGAAGATGGCGCGGGTGAGCGTGAGCCAAGTGTTGGCCTGGCCGGAGCCGAGATTGTAGAGGCCGCCCGCCGCGGGCGCCTTCTCCGCGAAGTGCAGCGTCATCTCGACTGCATCCTTCACGTAGAGGAAATCCCGCATCTGTTCGCCGTCCTTGAAGTCGGGGCGGTGGCTCTTGAAGAGCTGCACGCGTCCGGTGGCCTGGATCTGCTGGTAAGCCTTGTTCACGAGCGAGCGCATGTCGCCCTTGTGGTCCTCGTTCGGGCCGAAGACATTGAAGTATTTCACGCCGACGATGCGGGGCAGCCAACCCTGCTTCTGCGCCAGCAGATCGAAGTTGTGCTTTGAGTCGCCGTAGAGGTTGAGCGGGTGCAGCCGGGTGAGATTGTCATCCTTGTCGTCCATTCCCTGTGTGCCATCGCCATAGGTGGCGGCCGAGGAGGCGTAAATGAACCGGGCGCCATGCCGGAGGGACCATTCGGCGAGCTCGCGCGTGTAGGCGAGGTTGTTGTCGTCGAGGTAAGCCGCGTCGTTTTCGGTCGTGGAGGAGCAGGCGCCGAGGTGGAAAATCGCCGTGAAGCGGCCAAAGGCGAGCGGGTCCTTCGTCAGGCGCCGGCGGAAGGCGTCAGCTTCGACGTATTCGGTGAATTTCAACGGCCGCAGGTTTTTGCGCTTCTCGTCGAGGTCGGCGAGCGAGCTGGTGCGCTTGTTCTCCGGGGCGAGGAAATCGACGATGACGATGTCGGTGTAACCGCGCTGGTTGAGCGCCCAGACGATGGCGCTGCCGATGAAACCGGCCCCGCCGGTGACCAGGATGCGGCCGTGCAGGGGGCTCATGGGGCGTCCTTGGCCATTTCCTCCGAACGGGCCTTGGCGGCCAGGATGGTTTCCCTCATCAGACCGCGGAAATCGCGTGCTTCCATGCGCTGCAGTCCGGCGAGGGTCATGCCCTTGGGCGAGGTTACCTGACGGCGCAGTTCCTCCGGGTCGGTGCCGGAGCGGGCCAGCAGGCGGGCGGCGCCAAGCACGGTTTCGACGGCGAGGGTCTTGGCCGTTTCCGGCGGCAGACCGCCGGCGACACCGCCATCGCGCAGGGCGGCGGCAAATTCGAAAAGAAACGCGGGCCCGCTGGCGCTGACCGCCGCGGCGACATCCATGAGCGCCTCATCCACCTCGACCGCATTGCCGAGGGCCGCGAGCAGGGCGGCAACGGTCGCCCGGTCCGCCGCGCTGAGCGGCGCACGGCTGCACCACGCGGTCATGCCGGCACCGATGCGGGCGGGGGTGTTGGGCATCGCCCAGACCAGATTGCGCGCCGCGGGGAAGGTGGTGGCGAGCCGGGCGAGGCGTTTGCCGGCGAGAACAGAGATCACGAGCTTGCCCGTCGTGAGCGTCGCGAGCCGCGGATCGGCAGCGGCGAGCTGCTGGGGCTTGAAGGCGATGACCAGGACGTCGGCCGCGCGGGTGAGTTCCTCGAGTCCCGCGGCCAGGCTGATCCCGGTGCGGGCCGCGAGGGTGGCGGCGCTGCGGCCGCTGCCGCCGAGGCAGGTGAGGTCGGGCGGGGTGACGGTGCCCTTGGCGAGCAGGCCGTCCACCATGGCGGAGGCCATGTTGCCGGCACCGAGGAAGGAAAATTTAAGCATCGTGGCGTTTGCGCGGCTTTTGCTCGAGCGGATGGTGGAGGATTGTGCTCGTGCCGCCGCCCTCGCGCGCATTCAGCATCACTTCGCCATCGAGGTTGCGGAGCGCATGGCGCGCAATGGTGAGGCCCATGCCGACGCCGACCGTGTGCTTGGTGCTGACGAAGGGTTCAAACACGCGGTCACGGATCTCGGGGTCAATGCCGTGGCCCTCGTCGTCGATGCGGATTTCGATGAATTTTTCCTTGCCGGGCTTGTCGGCGAACTTGGTGTGGATGGAAATGGGCCGCGGGGTGGCCGGCGGGGTGTCGTAGGCCTCCCAGGCATTGATCAGCACCTTTGAGACGACCTCCTCGAACACCTCGTAGTTGGTGTCGATTTGCAGCTCGCCGAGCGGGTTGTCGATGGTGACAGGCGCGGTGAGCTTGTTGTCGGTCTGGAACCGCAGCACGCTGCCCTCGAGCAGCGTCTGGAGGTTGCCCTTCGTGAACGGGGGATAGGTCCGGACCACGAGCAGGCTGAGCTGCTTGATGATCGAGACGATGCGGGCGATGGCGTTGTCGATCTGCGCCGCGTTCTTCTTCACCTGCTCGGGCTTGTCGTAGTAGGCCTTGATCAGGTCGAGGTGGCCGATGACAACGCCCAGAAGATTATTGAGGTTGTGGGCGATGCCCTGCGTCACGGCGCCGATGGTGGCGGCCCGGCGGGCGTCCACGAGCCGGCGCTGGAGGTCGACCATCTCCCGGTTGACGGAGAGGAACCGGAGCTGGGTCTGGACGCGGGCCAGCGTTTCGTCGAGGTCGATGGGCTTGGTGATGTAGTCGACCGCCCCCACGCTCAGGCCCTCGATCTTACCCTCCTTGGACGTGCGGGCCGTGACAAAAATAACGGGGATGGAGTGAGTGTCGGGCGAGGCCTGCAGCCGGCGGCAGACCTCAATGCCGTCCATGTCTGGCATCATCACGTCCAACAGGATCAGGTCGGGCTTGGACTTCGCGATGAGGTCCAAGGCCTCGCTTCCGCTGTAGGCGGGCACCACGTGCAGACCCTCGCGCTCCAGCTTGCGTTTAAGCAGCTGAACGTTGATCGGCTGATCGTCGACGATCAGGATGGTGGGAGCGGCGGCCATTTGCGGGCAAAAGCCAAGCGGCGGAAATGCCCCGGCGCAAGCTAGTGCGAGGTTTGGAGACGAAACGCCTTGACGGTGTTCTTCATCAGCATCGCGACCGTCATGGGCCCAACCCCGCCCGGGACCGGCGTGATCTTGCTGGCCAAGGCCGAAACCGAGGGGAAATGCACGTCACCCACGAGGCGGAAGCCGCTCTTCTTGGTGGCGTCAGGCACGCGGTTGATGCCGACGTCGATGACCACGGCGCCGGGCTTGACCATGTCGGCGGTGATGAACTCAGGCCGGCCGATGGCGGCGACGAGCACGTCGGCCTGGCGGACCATCGCGGGCAGGTTGGCGGTGCCGGAATGGCAGATGGTGACGGTGGCGTTGGCGCCGGCTTTTTTCTGGAGCGCGAGCAGCGCGATGGGCTTGCCCACGATCAGCGACCGACCGACGACCACCATGTGCTTGCCCTTCAAGTCCACCTTGCTGCGCGCGAGCAATTCCATGATGCCGGCGGGAGTGCAGGCGGCGAAGCCGGTCTCGTCCTCCTGGGCGATCTTGCCGAGGTTGAGGGTGTTGAACCCATCCACGTCCTTGGCGGCTGACACCCGCCCGAAGACCGCCACCTCGTTGATGTGCTTGGGCAGGGGCGACTGGACGAGGATGCCGTCCACGGTCGGATCGGCGTTGAGCTGGTCGATCAGGGCGAACAGTTCGGGCTGCGAAATGGTGACGGGCGGCAGGATGATGCGGCTGATAAGGCCGATCTCCGCGGCGGTCTTCTCCTTTTTGGTCACGTAGGAGAGCGAGGCGGGATCATCGCCAATGCGGACAAGGGCGATGCAGGGCTTGCGACCGCTGATCGCGTTAACCTCGGCCTTGAGCTCGGCGATCAGCGCCGCCGCAATTTGGTTTCCGTCGATGAGTTCCATGGGATGAAAAGAAGGCCGGCTGGCGGGTGCGGCCGGCCGGGGGAGGGAGAAATTACCTGAGCTGCAGGCTCTCGACCACGATCACGATGTCCTTGCGGCCAGCCATGGACTTGGCGGCGCCGTACACGACGACGTGGTGGTCGATGTATTTGTCGAGCTGCTCGGTGAGCAGCAGCTTGCTCATGTCGAGGTAGGCGTAGCGCTCGCCACTGTCGTCATCGAGCGCCCAGTCGAAGGGCCGGCGGGGCTTGAAGGCGCTGCGCGTGGAGACAAACTTGCCCTGGAACAGCCGGGGCAGGGTGCTGGAGCCGCCGTCGCCGAGATTGACCATGGGCGCGGGGTGACCGGCGGTGGTCACGCCGTACGCGACGGGCGTTAGGGGCGCAGGGGAGACCGGGGCGTATTGGGCGCTGGGCGCATTGTTGGTGTCGCGGAGGGCCATGGACAGCTGGGCCGGGGCGCCGGTCGCCGGCGCCCCATAGCTGCCCTCGCCGGTGAGGCGGATGTAACCGGTGAGCTTTTTCTGGAGGCTGATCTGGGTCCACTTCCCGTGGAGGCCGGTGATGTTGCTCTTGTCGCCCTTTTCCATCGTGGCGAGGACGCCGGCCTCGGGCTTGGGTGCGAGGTAAATGGCGGCGCCGTCGCGCACATCGAGGCTCTTGGTGATGTCGCGGTTCTGCACGTAGCCGTCAAACGGGCCCGGCAGCTCGACGGCCATCCAGCCGGCGGGAGTGTTGGCCATGGTGCTGCCCAGCGTCGGCATGGGCTCGCTGCCGGCGCTGAGGACGGTGAGGGTGGGTGCGGTCTCGTCGGGCTTGGTGTGGACCGCGGTGGTCGCAGCCAAGGGCGTGGCCAGCGCGGAGGCGGCAGTGGCCAGCAACACGGTCAGGAGTCGGAGGATGGTCTTCATGATCAGGATTCGACGGGAGTGGAGGAGGCTTCGAGGGCGGCGCGCGGGGTGCGCGGCGATTGAAAGAGCAATTCGATCTCTTTCGTAGAAAGGACTTTCATGGCGTGCAACGGGATTCCCTTCAGCTGCAGTGCGCCGATCTGGTAGCGGCGGAGGCGCTTCACGTCGTAGCCGAGGGTCGTGAACAGCAGGCGGATCTCGCGCTTTTTGCCGTGGTGCATGTGCACGTCGAGGTTGGTCGAGCCCTTGGAGGCGTTCGGGCTGATGAGCGCGGCGCGCTCGACCTTGAGGCGTTCGCCCTCCAGCACGATGCCCTTGACGAGTAGCGGCAGGCGCGCGGAAGGGAAGGGCTGCTTGAGGATCACGTGGTAGCGCTTCACCACCACGTTGGACGGATGCATCAGGCGGTGGGCGAGGTCGCCATCGGTCGTGAGGATGACGAGGCCCTCGCTGTCGAGGTCGAGGCGGCCGGCGCAGAAAAAGCGATACTTGGCCAGCTCGCGCGGGAGGACGCTGAAGATGGTCTCGGTATGGAGCGGGTCGTCGTTGGAGCAGATGAGCCCGCGCGGCTTGTTCATCGCGAGGGTGATCCTCGGTTGGGCCACGGTGCGCACGGGCTTGCCGCTGACCGTGACCTTGTCGACGCCGGGCGTGATCTTCTGCCCCACGGTGGCCTTGGTGCTATTGACCCAGACTTCGCCCTGGTAGATGAGCGCCTCGGCGGTGCGCCGGGAGCACACGCCGGCGTCAGCGATATATTTTTGGAGGCGGATGGGTTCGACGGCGGACATAAAGTGACTGCCAGTTGGCGGGAGATTTTGGGACGTAGCAAGCCTACGCACCGGGTGAAACCGTGCTTGCCAGCGCCAACGGTGCGCCGTTTTCATCCGCTCAGCCATGTCTGCTTCCGTTGACGCCACCACTTACTCCAAGGACCGTCCGTTTCTCGCCCGCATCGTCGAGAACCGGCTGCTGAACCAACCGGGATCCGCGAAGGAAACCCGGCACTTCGCCGTCAACCTCGCGGGTAGCGGGCTGCACTACAAGGCGGGTGACTCGCTGGGCGTGTTTGGCGAGAACCGGGCCTCCGAAGTATCCGAGATTCTGTCCCGGCTGGGGGCCACGGGTGAGGAGCTGGTTTCGCCGGTGATGCTCAAGCTGCCGGCGCCGATTCCGGTGCGGGAAGCCCTGCGCAACCGGCTGGCGCTGGCGGGTCCGACGAAGAAAATCGTCGAGACCCTCGCCGCCAAGGCGACCCAGGCCGATGAAAAGAGCCGGCTGGACGGCCTGTTGCTGCCGGAGTCGAAGGAGGTGCTGGCGTCCTATCTCGAGGCGCGGGAGTTCGTGGATCTGCTGGCGGAATTTCCCAGCGCGAAGCTCACGCCGCAGGAACTGGTGGACCACATGCGCCGGCTGATGCCGCGACTCTACTCGATCGCGTCCTCTCCGAAACTTTACCCGGAAGAGATCCACCTCACGGTGGCGGTGGTACGCTATGAGACGAATCACCGCGACCGGGTGGGGGTGTGCACGACGTTTCTGGCGGATCGGGTGCAGCTGGGCGTGACCCCGGCGCCGGTCTTTGTTTCGCATTCGCATTTTGGCCTGCCGGACGACGGCACGAAGGATGTCATCATGGTCGGCCCGGGCACTGGTATCGCGCCCTTCCGGGCCTTTATGCAGGACCGGGTCGCGAGCGGGGCGAGCGGGCGCAACTGGGTCTTCTATGGCGACCAGCACCGGGCGATGGATTTCCTGTACGAGGAGGAATGGACCGCCTGGCAGGCGCAGGGCCGGTTGGCGCGTCTCGACACGGCTTTTTCCCGCGACCAGACACTCAAGGTCTATGTCCAGGACCGGATGCGCGAAAACGCGGCTGAGCTCTGGTCCTGGATTAAGGGGGGGGCCTATTTCTACGTCTGCGGCGACGCCAAGCGCATGGCCAAGGACGTGGACACGGCGTTGCTCGAGGTCATCGCCCAACAGGGTGGCATGGAGGCCGCGGCCGCGGCGGAAGTCATCAAGCAGCTCAAGAAGGACAAGCGTTACCAGCGCGACGTGTATTAGCCGCGCGTTCCGCGCGGCGGGGGAAGGAGCACGAGGCAGGGAGCAGGGAAGAGTGAGCAACGGAAAGAAAAGACCCGGGGGCCGGATTATTTGTTTGTTCCTGCACCCTTCTCCCTGCTCCTTTCTCCCTACGCGCAACGCGCGTTCCCCATGCTCACGTTCACCAATCGCACCGCCTTGGTCACCGGCGCCGGTCGCGGCATCGGCAAGGCCATCGCTGAAACCCTGGCCCGACACGGCGTGACCGTCATCTGTGTCTCCAAGTCCGCCGATTCCTGTGGCGCCGTGGCCGCCGCCATCACCGCCTCCGGCGGCAAGGCGAAGTCCATCGCCGTGGATGTGGCGGATGGCGCGGCCGTCGCGAAGGCCGCGGAGACCCTGCTCGCCGAGTTCCCCACGATCGACATCCTGGTGAACAACGCCGGCATCACCAAGGACGGCCTGCTTTTCCGCATGAGCGAGGCCGATTGGAACGACGTCATCACGACCAATCTCACGAGCTGCTTCCACTGGACCAAGCACCTCGCCCGCCCGATGACGCGCGCCCGCTGGGGCCGGATCGTCAATATCACCTCGGTCAGCGGCATCATGGGCAACGCCGGCCAGGCCAACTATTCCGCCGCCAAGGCCGGCATGATCGGTCTGACCAAGACCCTCGCCCGCGAATTCGCCGGCCGGAGTGTGACCGTCAACGCCGTGGCGCCGGGGTTCATCAAGACCGACATGACGACCGAATTCGTCAATAATCCCGAGGTTTCAGCAAAAATCCTCGAAGCCGTACCCCTGAAACGCTTTGGAGAAGCCGCCGATATCGCGAACATGACCGCTTTTCTCTGCGCGGAAGAGGCCGGATACATCACGGGCCAAGTTTTTGCCGTTGACGGCGGCATGGCGATGTGAACCCTCTAAATCACCCGAATTTATCATCATGTCAGACCAAAAAACCATCGAACAACGCGTCAAAGAGATCATCGTTAATCAGCTCAACGTGAACGAAGAGCAGATTACGCCGACGGCCTCATTTCTTGACGATCTCGGGGCTGACTCACTCGACACCGTCGAGCTGATCATGGCTTTCGAAGAGGAATTTAAGGACGAAATCAAAGGCGAGATTCCGGAGTCGGACGCCGAGAAGCTCCAGACGGTCGGTCAGGTCATCGACTACATCAAAGCCAAAGCCGGCAAAGCCTGAGTCCTCGTTTCGTTAAAATCTTTGGCGTTCTGCCTGTTTCCCCACGGAAATTTTCGCAGAACGCCTTTTTTGTTTCTGGACATCAGGAAGTAGCCCACCGCCCGCATGGAACCGCCCCCTCTTTTGCAGCGCCGGGTTGTGATCACGGGCTTGGGGGTGGTCGCCTCCATCGGGCACAATGTGACTGATTTCTGGGCCAGCCTGTTGGCCGGGAAGTGTGGCATCGACCGGGTCACGCATTTCGACCCGACCGCCTATGCCAGCCAGATCGGCGCCGAGGTGCGCGACTGGGATCCGGCGCAGCACATGGATCCCAAGGAGGCCCGCCGCAACGACCGCTACACGCACTTTGCCTTCGTCGCCGCCCGGCAGGCGGTGGCGGACGCCCAGCTCGACGTGACCCATGAAAACGGCGATCGCGTCGGCGTCATCATCGGTTCCGGCATCGGCGGCATGCAGACAATTGAAACGCAGCATGACGTGCTGCGCGAACGCGGCCCGCGCCGGGTTTCACCGTTCATGATCCCCGCCCTCATCGGCAACATGGCCAGCGGTCTCGTCGCCATTGACCTGGGGGCCCGCGGACCCAATTTCGGCATCGTCTCCGCCTGTGCCACCGGCACGCACGCGATCGGCGAGGCGTTCCACGCCATCCGGCGCGGCGATGCGGATGTGATGGTGGCCGGTGGCAGCGAGGCGGCCATCACGCAGCAGTCGTACGCGGGTTTCTGCTCGATGAAGGCGATGAGCACGCGCAACGACACGCCGCAGAAGGCCTGCCGGCCCTTCGACAAGAACCGCGACGGTTTTATCATGGGCGAGGGCTCGGGCATCCTGATCCTCGAGTCGCTGGAGCATGCCCAGGCCCGCGGCGCGCGGATTTACTGCGAGTTGGTGGGTTATGCCGCCACCTGCGATGCCTTTCACATCACGCAGCCGGATCCGGAGGGGAAGGGCCTTTCGCTGGCGATGAAGCGGGCCCTGGCGTGCGGCGGGGTGCAGCCGGAGGAGGTGGACTACATCAACGCCCACGGCACCTCCACGCCTTACAACGACAAGTTTGAGACCCTCGCCATCAAGAAACTTTTTGGTGAGCACGCCCGCAAACTTGCGGTCAGCTCGACGAAGTCCATGACCGGCCACCTGCTCGGTGCCGCGGGTGGCATCGAGTCGGTCATCGCGGTCAAAACCATCCAGACCGGCATGATTGCACCGACCATCAATCTCGAGGAGCCCGATCCCGACTGTGACCTCGATTACGTGCCGAATGTCGCCCGCGCCGCGAAGGTGCGCACTGTTCTGAGCAATAACCTCGGGTTCGGCGGCCAGAACGCCGCGGTGGTCTTCCGCGCCCTGTAGCGAGTGGCACGATGAGGGCGGCCGGCGTCACCCTGATCAGGGCTGGCGGAGGGCGAGCCATTTTTTCAGGCAGGCGTAAAGGTCGGCGCGTTTGACGGGCTTGGGCAGGAAGTCATCCATGCCGGCGGCGGCGCACTCAGCACGGTCATCCGGTTGCACATTGGCCGTGAGCGCGACGATTGGCAGCGGTCGGCCGTTGAGCCCGGCGCGGATCGCGCGGGTGGCGGCGAATCCATCGATGCCTGGCAGCAGGCAATCCATCAGCACCACGTCCCACGGATCGCGCAACGCGGTCTCCACCGCGGCTTCACCGGTGCCCACGACCGTAATTTTCAGGCCATGTTTCTCGAGCATGCGACGGATGAGGTGCTGATTCAGCAGGTCGTCCTCCACGACGAGCACGCGGCCGGACAACAGCTCAAAGGGGCCCGCGCTCAAGCTCGGAACGACGGCGGGGACCTGAGGTGGCTTGGAGGGGTCAGGCTGGTCCATTTAGGCCGCCAATGTGGGACGAAAAAGGACCGGCGAAAGACGAATTGGGCGGGATGCGTATATCCACGTACAAAAAAGCCCGCGGCCGGTAGGCCGCGGGCGGAAAGTAAAGGACTGGAATGACTTAGGCCTTCTGGACGAGGCCGGCCTTGATGGCCTTGACGGAGACCAGCATGCGCTTGGTGCCGCCATTAGCGAGGCGCACGCGAATGCGCTGCAGGTTCGGGCGGAATTTGCGCTTCGTGATGCTGGTCACGTGCGTGCCGATGCCGCCGCTCTTTTTCGACTGACCCTTGCGGTTGATGATCGAGCCCTTGACGGGGCGGCGACCGGTGATTGCACAGATTCTGGCCATGGTGGTTTTGAGTTGGTTAAAGGGTTAGGAGTAAAGGTCGGGTCGGAGGCGAGGCAAGGGGAATTTTACCGGTCGCGCCAAGCATGCAGGACCTGGAATTTCTGACCCAAGTGGGAGGGATGGAGCAGTTGGAGCAAGGAGAGTTTCTTCTGGCTGAAGTGCGCGGCCTCCGCGGTGGTGGTGGTGGCGATGTAGTGGGCGGCGTGATGGATGAAAAACGCCTCCTGCGACTCCAGCGTCGGAGTGGTAAAGCCGTGCGCCGAGAGTGCAGCGGCCAGCCAGTCCCAGCAGATGTGGCAGGTGAGATCCTGTTCACCGGGGCGGGCGAGCAGATCGTTGGACTGTTGATGGCGGTGGTAGGCGCGGGCGGTGCCGGCGGGGCAGGCCTCCGTCAGTTCGCGCCAGGATTTGCCGTAATCGAAGGCGACAAAGAGCCCGGTCCACGGCGGGGAGGCGAGTTCGCCGGCCAAGGTGGCGGCGGCGAGCGGGGCGTCGATGACGTAGCCTTCGGGCGCCGCGGTCGGCAGGCCGGTCACCGGGGCGGCGGGCTGTTCGAGGAAGACAAGTGACTCATCGCGCAGGGCCACATTCACCTCGAGCCAAGCACCGCGGCGGAAAACAAATCGCCGGAACGGCTGGGCATCGAAGAGCTCGTTGGAAAATACGATGCACGGGCCGGAGAGCGCCGGGGGCTCGCCGACCTGCACGGTGCGCGCGGTCGCGAAAGGGTGGGAGACTCCGGCCAGGATCCCGCCGCCGGGCTCGGCGCCGATCTCCACGAAGGAGAAATCGCCGGGGTGGCGGCCCGCGAGCAGGGTCCCGATCGCAGCGGTGAGGATTTCGCCAAAGACCGGGCCGCTGGTGCTCGCGGTGAAAAAATCGGTGCCGGCGCCATAACCCACGCGAGTGCGGTCCCGCCGGTAATAGCCGAGCGTGGGGTGGTACAGCGCGAGTTGCATGAACTGGGCAAACGTCAGGCACCCGGCCGCGCCGGCAGTGGCGCGGAAGGCGGCAAGGAATTCCGCGGCGGGCGCGGAGGAGGATGGAAGCGACGAACCCATTTACAAACCGAAGCAGATGCACACAGTCGCCTGCATGCTCAAACGGATTCTCATCATCGCGGCCGGCTTGGTGCTCGGCCTGGTCTTGTCGCTGGGTGCGGCACGGCTGGCGCTGGCCTGGGGGTTGTTTCCCAACCGCGAACTCGATCACTCCTCGTCGTACCTGCGCGAGGTGATGCAGCTGGTGAACGAGAACTACTTTGACGCCAAGTCCTCGGATTATGACCACCTCGCGAAGTCGGCCATCCACGGGATGGTGGAGTCGCTGGACCCACACTCGGAATTTCTGGAATCGAAGGATTACAACCAGCTCGAGGAGGAATTGAGCGGGGATTTCAGTGGCATCGGCGTGCAGGTGGAGATGCGCAAGGGCCGCGTGGTCGTCATCGCTCCGATCGCGGGCTCGCCCGGCGAAAAGGCCGGCATCCTGCGCGGTGATGAACTCGTCAGCGTCAATGGCAAGGTGCTGGAGCGCAACCTGTCGATGGAAGGCGTGATCGACCGGCTGCGCGGCAAGCCGCACACCAAGGTGGCCGTGAGTTTGCTGCGGCCGGGCACGGGCCAGACGATTGACCTCACGCTGGAGCGCGAGCTGATCAAGCTCGAGAGTGTGCGCGATGTGCACGTGTTGGCGGACCACACCGGCTACATCCAGCTGACCGAGTTTTCCGACCATACGGCCGAGGAATTCGACACCGCGCTCAATCGGCTGCTGAAGGAGGGTATCGACAGCCTCGTCATTGATCTCCGCAACAATCCCGGCGGGCTGCTCGACGCCGCAGTGGACGTGGCGGAGCCGTTTTTCAAGAAGGGCGAGCTGATCGTCTACACGCAGGGCCGCAAGGCCGCGGATCGCGAGGAGTTCCGAGCGGGCGCCGACGGTGATCCGCTCCGGCTGCCGGTCGCGCTCCTGATCAATTCCGGCAGCGCCAGTGCGGCCGAGGTGGTCACGGGTGCGCTCAAGGACACCGGCCGCGCAGTGGTCGTGGGCGAGCGTTCCTTCGGCAAGGGTTCCGTGCAGTCCATCTTCAAGCTCAAGAATGGGGAGGGGCTGCGCCTGACCACCGCCCGTTATTTCACCCCGAGCGGCGTAAGCATCCACGAGAAGGGCATCACCCCGCAGGTGGAGGTCGTGATGACGCCGGAGGAGGACAGTCGGCTGCGGCTGCAGCACCTGCGGCCCGACGTGGCGGACCCGAAGGAATTCAAGGATCGGTTTGGCTTTGCGCCGATCGAGGACCGCCAGCTGCAGGCCGCGCTCGACGTCCTCAAGGGCATTACGCTGCTGCGGGAGCGGTCCGCGCCGCTTGAACCCTGACCACCCATGATTTTGGCGCTCGAAAGCTCGTGCGACGAGACCGCGGTCGCGTTGTTTGACCCCGCCCGGGGACTTATGGGCGAGTGGGTGCACAGCCAGATCGCACTGCACGAGCGGCATGGCGGCGTGGTGCCCGATCTCGCGACGCGGGAGCACCTGCGGCATTTCGGGCCACTGCTGGCCCGCGCCAAGGCGGAGGTGGGGTTTGACCAGGTGACCCAAGTTGCGGTGACCAACGGCCCCGGCCTTGCAGCCTGCCTGGCCATTGGCGGGGCGGCGGCGAAATCGCTCGCGCTCGCGCTCAAGGTGCCGGTGACGGGCGTGAATCACCTGCGCGGCCACGTCTGGTCGCCGTTCATCGCGCGGCACGCGGAGCTACCGGGGAATTTCGACGCGCGGCTGGCGGAGCTGCTGCCGCATCTCGGGCTGATTGTTTCGGGCGGCAACACGATGCTCTTTACGCTCAGTGCCGAACGCCGGGTCGCGGTGCTGTCGTCCACGCGGGACGATGCGGCGGGCGAGGCGCTGGACAAGGGCGCGAAGCTGCTCGGCCTGGGTTATCCCGGCGGCCCGTTGATCGAGCAGCGGGCGTTGAAAGGCCGGCCGGATGCGTTCGATTTTCCGCGTGGCATCGGCCGGAAGGACGAGCTGGATTTCAGTTTTTCCGGCGTGAAGACCAGCCTGCGCTACCAGATTGAGAAAATGACTCCGGCGGACGTAGCGGCGCGGCTGCCGGATCTCTGCGCCAGCTATCAGCAGGCGGTGCTCGACGCGCTGGCGCGGAAGACCCGCGCGGCGCTGGAGCAGGGCGCGGGATCATTTCGCAGTCTCGGGTTGTCCGGCGGCGTGGCGAACAACCGTGCGCTGCGCAGCGCACTCGAGGCGGAGGCCAAACGCCGGCGGATCCCGTTTCTGGCGGCGCAGCCCCACCACACGGGCGACAACGCCGGCATGATCGCGTTTGCCGCGTGGGCGGATGCCGCGGGCACGGAGCGCGCCGCGGGCCTGGGCCTGCGGGTGGAGCCGAGCGCGGGGCTGGCCTAGTGGCCTACTTGTAGTCGCGGCGGAGATTACTCGGCAGGATACCGAGCTCCTCGCGGTACTTGGCGACGGTGCGGCGGGCGAGGCTGAGGCCTTTTTCCTGGAGCTTCACGACGAGTTCCTGGTCGCTCCGCGGGGCGGCCTTGTCCTCGCCGGCGACGATGGCGGCCAGCATTTCCTTCACGCTGGTGTTGGAGACGGCGGCGCCGCTGTCGGCCTGGTAACCGGTGGTGAAGAAAAACTTGAAGTCGAAGATGCCGTGCGGCGTCTTCATGTACTTGTTTGCAATCGCCCGGCTGACGGTCGTCTCGTGCACGCCGACGATATCGGCGATCTGCGTCATGGTGAGCGGCTGCAGCTGCGAGACGCCGTGCGCGAAGAATGGGGTCTGCGCCCTGATGATCTCGCGGGTGATGCGCTCAATGGTCCGCTGGCGCTGCTCGATCGAGTCGATCAGGAACTTGCCCGAGCGCATGCGTTCGCGGAGATACTCGCGCTCCTCCTTCGACAGGGTGCCCTTGGCGATGAGGTCGCGGTAGGTGCTGGAAATGCGCAGGCGCGGGATGTAGTCGCTGTTGAGGTGGATTTTCCACTCATCGCCGTCCTTCTCGACGGTGACATCGGCGACGACGACGCGGTTGTTGTCCTCGGCGAAGCGGCGGCCGGGCGCAGGGTCGAGCTTGCTGATCTCCTCGATGGCGGCCTGCACGTCGTCGGCGGGTGCGCCGAGCTTGCGGGCGAGCTCGGGAATGCGGCGGCGCGCGAGCAGCTCAAAGTGTTCGCGCAGCAGGCGGGCCGCGAGCGATTCGCCCCGGCCGCGGGCGGCCAGTTGGGCGAGCAGGCATTCGGCGAGGGTCTGGCTGCCGATGCCGGGCGGGTCGAAGCTCTGGAGGAGCTTCAGCGCGTGGAGCACGGTGTCGTAGGGCAGGTTGGTCTGCAGCGCGATGTCCGCGGGCGGCTGGGCCAGGTAGCCGCGGTCATCAAGGTTGCCGACGAGTTGCCGCAGCGCCTCGAGCATCGGGGGGGCGAGTTCGTCGAGCGCCACCTGTTGCATCAGGTGCTCCTGCAGGGAGGTTTCCGAGGTGAGGGAGTCGAAGAAATGCTGCCGTTTCTCGGCGTCATCCGCCGTGTACGACTGGGTGCCGCCGGCACTGGACAAGTGGTCCTTCCAGTCCTGGTCGATCTTTCCGAGAATTTCGAATTCCTTGCCGAAATCCATTTCCTCGCGGTGGTCGCCCTGCTCGGCCGAGGCGGCATCCGTGGCGGGTTCGTCGGGGGCGTCAGGCGTCTCGGTCTTGTCGATGCTCTCGCCATCCATTGGCAGCTCCTCGAGCGTGGGATTCGCCTGCAGCTCCTCTTGGATGACCGAACGCAAATCAAGCGCGGCGACCTGCAGGATCTTCAGGGAATGGCGAAGCTGCGGCGCAAGAACGAGGGACTGGGTCTGCCGCTGGCGGAGATCGTGGCTAAATCCGGGCCCGCTCATGTACTGGATGAATGCTGTGGGTTATCATCGCAGGGGCGTGGGGTAGGGGGGGCGGGAAGAAACCTGGGTGCCGCCGAGTTCGGTGATGCCGAAGATATCCTTCAGGTAGACGCCGAGCTTCTCGTTGGTGGGGCCGTAGCCGTCGCTGTAGAGGTACATCTCCAGGTCGGTGAGCATGGCGAACGCGGACTGGTACCGCTGGTCGCGGTCGCGCGTGAGTGCCTTCTGGATGATGGCCTCAAGCTTGGGGTTGATATCCGGGCGCAGCGTGGAGAACTGCGGGATGGGCATCGTGAGGATGTTCCGGCGCGACTGGGCGCGGTCCGCGGAGCGGAAGAGATTTTTGCCCAGCAGTAATTCAGTGAGGACAATGCCGAGGGGGAAGAGGTCGGCGCGGGCGTCGGTCACGGCGTAGTTGGCCTGCTCGGGCGAGAGGTACTCGTCCTTGCCCGCGATGACCTTGCCTTCCTCGTTGTACATCAGGTCGAGGGCCTTCGCGATGCCGAAGTCCGTGAGCTTCACGTCGCCCTCGTGGGCCATGAGGACGTTCTTCGGGCCGATGTCACGGTGGACGATATTAAGGTGGCGGCCCTCGCGGTCGTTTTTCTGGTGGGCGTAGGCGAGGCCGCGCGCGACGCGCGAGACGATGAAGGCGGCGAGATCGACGGGGATCTGCTTCCGGAGCTCGCGGTGCTTGTCGATGAACACCTCGAGGTTCACGCCGCGGACAAACTCCATGACCATGAAATACTGCCCGCCGACCTGGCCGAGGTGGTAGGTCTGGACGATGTTGGTATGGATGAGATCGGCCACGAGCCGGGCCTCGCCGATGAAGTTTTTTTGGAACTCCTCGATGGCGGAGAACTCCTCGCGGATCAGCTTCACGGCGACGGTTTTCCGGAAATTCCCCGCGCCGAGCTGCACGGCCTCGTACACCACGCCCATGCCGCCCTCGGCCAGCTTGCGCAGCATCTCGTATTGGATCTCGTTGAAAAGATTTTTGATGGCCGACACGACGAGTGAGAAAAGGCCCCGTTGCGGGGACTGGCAAGTGTTCAATCAGAATTCGGCGCGGAATCTGCTTCACGGAAATTTGACACACGGGTTTTCCGATCCACTGTGGGGCCATGATCACCCTTTCCAGTCGCGCCGCGGATCGCGTGCGCACCATGCAGGCCGAGCTCAACGCCCCGGCGAAGCGCCTGCGGGTCTTTGTCGAGACGGGCGGATGCTCGGGTTTTCAGTACGGCATGTCCTTTGACGAGCGGAAGGACGGCGATGCCGAGTTGGAGAGCGAGGGCGTGAGCTTCCTCGTGGATCCCTCGAGTCTGGCCTACCTGGATGGAACGGCCATCGACTTTGACGACGGTCTGCATGGCAAGGGCTTTGCGATCAACAATCCCCAGGCCCAGAGCACCTGCGGCTGCGGCAAGTCCTTCAACTGAGTTGCCCGCGCGGTCTATTTGGCCGCCTCGTGCAACGCCACGGTGCCGAAAGTCAGCCCGCGTGCGGTCACCTGACGGAAACCGGCGGCGCTGATTTGCGCTGCTAACGCATCGCGTCCGGGAAACTGCTCGATGGTCTCGTTAAGATAGACGTACGCAGCGCGGTCACCAGTGACGACCCCCGCGATCAGCGGCAGCAGCCGGCGCAGGTAAAAGAAATAGAGCGGGCGGAACCAGGCTGACGGCTGGGAAAACTCAAGCACGTACAGCCGTCCATTCGGCCGCAGCACGCGGTGCATTTCGCGCAGGGATCGATCGCGGTCCGCCATGTTGCGCAGCCCGAACGAGATGGTAACGGCATCGAAGCAGGCATCCGGCAGCGGCAGGGCCAGCCCGTCGCCGGGGCGGAAAGTGAGGGTGGCCTGGCGATCGGCCGGAAGGGAGGTCTTTTTGGTGTCGGCCTGGTCCAGCATGGGCTGGCAGAAATCCATGCCCGTAATCGCCGTGCCGGCGGGCAGTCCGCGGCTGAGCGCAAACGCCACGTCTCCACTCCCGGTAGCGAGATCGAGCACCTCGGCCGGGGTCTGGCGTGCCACGGCTTGCACCAGGCAGCGCCGCCACCAGACGTCCAGCCCGCCACTGAGCAGGTGGTTGGCCAAATCATAGCGCCCGGCGATGCGGGCAAACATGGAATTGACGGCAGTGGGATCGGGCATGGAAAAAGGGCGTTTGTCGGCTAGATAATAATCTCACCCATAATAGTTGACGCAATTCCACATCTGCGAGTAATTTAGAGGTGTCTGGAACAGGCTTTTACGAAACAAAGGAAAACCCATGTCCACCAACCTCACCAAACGAGAGATCGTCTTGGAAATCTACAAAAAGACCAGTTTCCCCCAGAAACAGGTCGTCGAGACCGTTCAGCTCACGCTCGACATCATACAAAAGGCTCTCGCCGACGGTCGCAATGTCGAGTTGCGCAACTTCGGTGTACTCGAGGTCCAGGTGCGCAAGGCGCGCATCGGCCGCAACCCCAACAAGCCCGAGGCTGAGGTGGTTATTCCCCAGCGGGCCGTGGTGAAGTTCAAGTCGGGCAAGATTCTCAAGCAACAGCTCAAGAAGCTCGACCTCGCCAAGTTGCAAACGGGCATCTAAATTCTGCTTCACCAAGACTCTTTTCAAAGGCCGGGCCCAGCCCGGCCTTTTTTGTGGGTGGGCAAAAATTAGCATCGCCCTGCCTCGGGCCGGTTCGCCATTTTCGACCCAATGGCGACGTTTCAGTCACTCCCCGGCTTCCGCGAGTTTTATCCTGAGGACTTCTCGCGCCGTAAGCACATTTTCGATCTCTGGCGGCGCACCGCCCATGTCTTTGGCTTTGCGGAATATGACGCCCCGGTGCTGGAGCCACTGGAGCTCTACAAGGCCAAGTCGGGCGACGAAATCGAGGGGCAGCTGTTCAGTTTCACGGACAAGGGCGGTCGCGAGGTCGCCCTGCGTCCGGAAATGACCCCGACGGTCTGTCGACTGGTCGGCGCCAAGGCCAATGCGCTCAAGCGGCCGATCAAGTGGTTCAGCATCGCGGAATTTTACCGGTATGAGCGGATGCAGAAGGGACGCGACCGGGCGTTCCGCCAGCTCAACGTGGATATTTTTGGCGAACCGGGTCCCGAGGCCGAGATCGAGTTGATCGCGTTCCTGGTGCAGTCGTTCTGCGCGTTCGGGCTGACCGAGCAGGACTTTTATGTGCGGCTCAGCGACCGGAACCTGTGGTTTTATTACCTCGAGGCGCTCGGGCTGGATGAGTCGCGGGTGCGGGCGATGCTCGTGGCGGTGGACAAGCACGAGAAGTATGGCGACGACGCGTTCAAGGCCTACCAGGAGCAGTTTGGGGCGCTCGATCCCGACCTGAAGGCGAAGGTGCTGGCGTTTCTACAGATCAAGACCTTTGCGGCGCTCGAGCTGACCTTTGCCTCGCTCAACAGCGACAAGCTTACAGCGCGTCTCGTGGATTGGAAAAAACTCCTGGGCGGACTCGAGGCCATGGGGCTGACGCGGTTCATCGAGGTCGATCTCGGCGTGGTGCGCGGGCTGGCCTATTACACGGGCTTCGTGTTCGAGGCTTTCGACCGCAAGGGCGAGTTGCGCGCGCTGGCGGGTGGCGGCCGCTATGACGACTTGGTTGAAAAACTCGGCGGGCCAGCGCTGCCGGCGGTGGGTTTTGCGATCGGGGATGTGACCACGGCGCTGCTGCTGGAACAGCGCGGGCTGGCCCCGGTGTTCGTGTCGGCGCCGGACGTCTATTGCGTGATCGGTGGCGAGGCGGGACGGAAGGCGGCGTTTGCCGACGTCCAGACGCTGCGCGCCGCCGGACGCCGCGTGGATTATCCGATGAAGGAAGTCGCCTTTGGGAAGCAGTTCAAGCTGGCCGCCGACTCTGGCGCCAAACTCGCGCTCATTTACGGCGAAGACGAGCTGGCCAAGGGCGTGGTGAAGATCCGCGACCTCAGTGACCGCACCGAGCACGAGGTGCCGCGCGCGGATGTCCAGGCGGTGGTGCGGGATTTTTTCATGTGAGGGCGGAGTCAGTCGGTCGCGGGTTTGTCGTTCTGCCGGGTCTCCATGCGGTCTGCCGGCTGCCGGCGGGCACGCCGGTGCCGGGCTGGGCGGCGGGGAATTTCGTGAGCATCACGTCCACCGCGGATGAACTCTCGGTCATGTGTCCCGCGGATCGGGTGCCGGGGGAGATCAAGGCGGAGCGGGATTGGCGGGTGCTAAAGGTGGTCGGGCCGTTCCCGTTTTCCACCGTCGGTGTGATCGCGTCATTCGCGTCGCCGCTGGCGGTCGCGCAGATCAGCCTGCTGGCCGTGGCCACGTTTGAGACGGATTATCTGCTCGTGAAAGCGGACACGCTGGAGCGGACGATTACGGTTCTGACATCTGCGGGACACCGACAGATGTTGTAGTCGGTCCCGCCGCGAGGGGTCAGCGCTTCTTCGGCGATCGCAAATCCTTCGGACCGAAGGCGGCAGGCAGCAGGCGATCGAGGGTGGTCGCGGTGCGCTCGGCGGAATTGCAGACGCTGATGACGAGCGCCGACGGACCAAATTCATTGATGACCTGGCGGCATGCGCCACACGGGGCAGTGGCCATTTTCGTCGGCGTGTAGACGGCGACGGCCTGGATCGTGCGTTCACCCGCGGCGACGGCGGTGAAGATCGCGGTGCGCTCGGCGCAATTGCAGAGGCCATAGGAGGCGTTCTCAACGTTGGTGCCCGAGTAGATTTTTCCCGAGCCGGCGAGAACGGCGGCCCCGACACGAAATTTGGAGTACGGCGAATACGAGGACTGCGCGGCGGTGCGCGCGGCTTTCTCGAGTTTGCGGCAGAGAGGGGCGGTGATTTTTGCGGTCATAATTAAAGTCCCAGTTCCTGCTTCACCTCGGCGAACGCCTTGATTGCAAAGTCGAGATCCTCGCGACTGTGGGCCGCGCTGACTTGGGTGCGGATGCGCGCCGTGCCCTGCGGTACGACGGGATAGAAAAAGCCGATGACATACACCCCCTTCTCCAGCATCCTGGCGGCGAATCGCTGCGAAAGGGCGGCGTCGCCGAGCATCACGGGGACGATGGGGTGGGTGCCGGGTCGGAGGGTCAGGCCGGCCTTGGTCAGGCCCGCGCGGAAGTAGGTCGTGCTGGCCTCGAGCCGGTCGCGCAGGGCGGTCGAGCGGGTGATGAGGTCGAGCGTGGTGATTGACGCCGCGGCGATGACCGGCGCGAGGGTGTTGGAAAAAAGATAGGGCCGGGAACGCTGGCGGAGGAGGTCGATGATTTCCTTTTTGCCGCTGAGGTAGCCGCCGCTGGCGCCGCCGAGGGCCTTGCCGAGCGTGCCGGAGATGATGTCCACCCGGCCCATCACGCCGCAGTGTTCGTGCGTGCCGCGGCCGGTCTTGCCCATGAAGCCGACGGCATGGCTGTCGTCCATCATCACGAGCGCACCGTAGTTGTCGGCGAGGTCGCAGATCGCCTTCATGTTGGCGATGTAGCCGTCCATCGAGAACACCCCGTCGGTGGCGATGAGCTTGAACCGGGCCTTGGCGTCGTCGGCCTCCTTGAGCTTGGCCTCGAGGTCGGCCATGTCGTTGTTCTTGTACCGGTAGCGCTGGGCTTTGCAGAGGCGGATACCGTCGATGATCGAAGCGTGGTTCAGTTCGTCGCTGATGACGGCGTCCTCGGCGGCCAGCATGGTTTCAAACACCCCGCCGTTGGCGTCGAAGCACGAGCCGTAGAGGATGGTGTCGTCGGTGCCGAGGAACGCACTGAGCTTGGCCTCCAGTTCCTTGTGGATCTGCTGCGTGCCGCAGATGAACCGCACCGAGGCGAGGCCGTAGCCCCACCGGTCGAGCGTGGCATGGGCGGAGGCGATGATCTCGGGATGATCGGCGAGACCGAGGTAGTTGTTGGCGCAGAAATTAATGACCTGTTTCCCCGCCGCCGGCCCTGAGCCGGTCGCAGGGGTGACGGTGATGTGCGCACTCTGCGGCGTGGTGATGACGCGCTCGCGCTTGAAGAGGCCCGCCGACTCGATGTCGGCGAGGGTTTGCCGGAGGTGGGCGAGGTAGGCGGGCGTCATGGCTCAGCTCCAGGTCAGCACGATTTTGCCGCTCTTGCCGGAGCGCAGCAGGTCGAAGCCTTGCTGGAACTCCGTGTACGGGAAGCGGTGCGTGATGACGGGGGAGATATCGAGCCCGCTCTGGATCATGGCGGTCATCTTGTACCAGGTTTCGTACATCTCACGGCCGTAGATGCCGCGGATCGTGAGCATGTTGAAGACGACCTTGTTCCAATCCACTGCGGCGGCGCCCGGCATGATGCCGAGGAGGGCGATGCGGCCGCCGTGGGACATGTTGTCGATCATGTCGTTCAACGCGCGGGGATTGCCGGACATCTCGAGGCCGATGTCGAAGCCCTCCTTCATGCCGATTTCGCGCTGCACCTCGGGGAGCTTCTCTTGGGAAACATCCACCGTGCGCGTCGCGCCCATTTTCTTGGCGAGGGCGAGGCGGTCGGGGTTGACGTCCGTGACGACGATCTTGCGCGCGCCGGCATGGCGGGCGATGGCGACGGCCATGCAACCGATGGGGCCGGCGCCGGTGATGAGGACGTCCTCGCCCACGAGGTCGTACTGCAGCGCGGTATGGGTGGCGTTGCCGAGTGGGTCGAAGCAGGAGAGCACGTCGAGCGGAATGGCAGGGTCGACGTGGACGGCGTTGCTGGCGGGAATGCAGAGGTATTCGGCGAACGCGCCCTGGCGGTTCACGCCGACGCCCTTGGTGTCCTTGCAGAGGTGGCGGCGGCCGGCGAGGCAGTTGCGGCAGATGCCGCAGACGATGTGGCCTTCACCGTCCACGAGGTCGCCCTTGGTGAAGCCGACCACATTGCTGCCGACCTCCTCGATGACGCCGACAAATTCATGGCCGATCACCATCGGGGTCTGGATGGTTTTCTCGGCCCAGGCGTCCCAGTTGTAGATGTGGACGTCAGTGCCGCAGATGGACGTCTTGCGGATCTTGATGAGGACGTCGTTGATGCCGGGCTTGGGCACCGGGACCTCGGTCATCTGGACCCCGGGGCCGGGCGTTAGCTTGGCAATGGCGCGCATCATTTGGGCAGGCATGGAGATAAGGTTGCCCACAGTGTGGCGGTACTCGTTCGCGAAACAACCCCGAAGCCGAGATTTTCGGGTCTCGTAGCTCAGTTAATGGCCGGAGTTAGGCGGGGTGGGTTGCCCACTGGCGCGCAACGTTGCCTGCGAGCGAGCAACCCACGTCAAACGGCCGGCTACTCGGCGAACAGCTGGGCGCCCTCGAGGGCGAGGAGGCGGAGCTTGGTTTTCACGCCGCCGGGGCCGGAAAAGCCGGTCATTTTGCCGTCGGCCGACACGATGCGATGACACGGCACGAGCAGCGGCCACGGGTTGGCGCCCAGTGCGGTGCCCACGGCCCGGCTCATGCCGGGGGCATAGCCAAGCCGGGCGGCGATATCGCCGTAGCTGGCGGTCTGGCCGGCCTTCACGGCGAGCGTGGCATGGTAGACCTCGCGGGGAAACTCCGGCACCCGCTTCAAATCGTAGTGCACGTCGGCGAAATCCTGCAGCTCGCCGGTCAGATGGCGTTGCACGCGCACGATCAGCGCGGCGATGGCGGCGGGCGGCTGGGCGGCAGCGTCGGCCAATCCGGGCGCGTCGGGCAGTTCGAAGCCGGTGAGGCCGGTTTCACTCCAGGAAACGGCACAGGTGCCGAGGGCCGTGGGGAACGGGGCGCGGGGCATGGAATCAAATTGCATCATGGGCGCGTTGGCTTTCGTGTCGAAGCGATTCCCATGCAGAACCGCTTTTACAACGCGTTCGACACCGAGGCCTACGGGGCGGCGCGAAAGCCCGACTACCGCAGTGCGTTCCAGATCGACCGTGACCGCATCATCCATGCCCACGCCTTCCGGAAGCTGCAGTCGAAGACGCAGGTGTTCCTCTCGGGCGAGTACGATTTCTACCGCACGCGGCTCACGCACTCGATGGAAGTCGCACAGATTGGCCGCTCCATCTGCCACTTCCTGAGTTCGCGGGGCGGGCTGTTGCAGGAGGATTTCTTCATCGACAGCGACCTCGTTGAGGCGGTGTGCCTGTCGCATGACCTCGGGCATCCGCCGTTCGGCCACTCGGGCGAACGCACACTGCAGGAACTGATGGTGAAGTGGGGCGGGTTCGAGGGCAACGCGCAGACCCTGCACCTGCTCACGGCGACGATTTACCAGAACGAGACGAGCGTCCGCGGCATGCAGCCGACGCGCGCGCTGCTCGACGGCGTGCTGAAGTACAAGAAGCTCTTCAAGGAGTTCCCGCAGCCGCCGCAAAACCATTTCCTCTACGACCCGCAGGTCGAGGTGCGGGGCTTTGTGCTCGGCGGGGCGAAGATCCCGAAGGGGCTGCACGCGGACGAGAAGTTGAATTCGTTCAAGAGCGTCGAGTGCCAGATCATGGACTGGGCGGATGATGCGGCGTACTCGCTTAACGACATCGTGGACGGCGTGAAAGCGGGCGTGCTCTCATTCGAGAAGGTCGAGGCCTGGGCGGCGAACGAGGCGATCGGGCCACAGCAGCAAAAACTGCTCGACGGGCTGTTCGACGCGATGCGCGGCGACCGGCTGGAGAGCGTTTTCTCGCAGAAAATCGGCGCCTTCATCAAGGCGTGCCGGCTGCGGGAACGGGAAAACTTCATGGCGGCGAAGACCAATCGCTACCGCTTTGAGCTGGTGGTGGAGCCGGCGGCGGAGCGCGAGGCGCACTTTTTCAAGAAGATGGCGAACGACATCATCTTCGAGAGCCCGCAGCTGCAGCAGATCGAGCACAAGGCGCGGCGCGTGTTGTTCGACCTGTGGAATTCCTGCTGGAGCAACTACGTCGAGAAGGGTCCGCGCGTGATCAACATCCTGCCGACCCGCGTCGGCAAGCTGATCGACGCCGAGACGACCCACGCCGGCAAGGCGCGGCAGATTTGCGACTACCTGGCCGGTCTGACCGACGGCATGATCGTGCGGACGTACCGGCGCTTGTTTGACCCGGAGTTCGGGTCGATCCGCGACCTGAGCTGAGGTGGTTGGCCACAAAAAGGCACAAGGGTTCAGGGGCTGCGTATCAACCCTCCCGCGCGCCTATAGGCGCAATGGCGACTCCTTCAGAGCCCCTGAGCCCTTGTGCCTCTTTGTGGCTAAACTTCCGGTGGATTGAATCAGGCTGCGGGTCCCGGCTTCAGGTGGCCCGCATCCACGGCTTCCTGGACCATGTTCGCGGCGAAACGCCAGAGTTCGGCGCAGCCGTCGGCGATGTGCTGGTTCCGGGCGAGGACGCGGTCCTGCGTGACGCCGTGGCGGTTCCACGCGGCGCCCTCGGTGCGGCAGTTGAGCAGCATCGGCTGGAAACGGTCCACGGCGGTCGCGAACTTGGCCTCGGGGGTCAGCTTCTCCTCGAACTCATCCCACAGCGCGCGGAACTCGCGGGTTTGGTCGGGGGGCAGGAGGCCGAAGATGCGGTCGGCGGCACGGGCCTCGCGCTCGTGCTGGCCGGCCATGGCGGCGGTGTCGTAGGCAAAGGTGTCGCCGGCGTCGATTTCGACCAGGTCGTGGAGAATGACCATCTTGAGCACGTGCAGCACGTTCAAGTTGGGGAAGTTGGCGTGCTCGGCCAGCGTGATGACGCACAGGCAGAGGGCCCAGGAATGCTCGGCGTCATTCTCGGCGCGGCGGCTCCGTGGGTTGACCGTCTGGCGGAAAATCTCCTTCAGCTGGTCCACCTCGAAAATGAACTCGATCTGGCGGGCGAGGCGGGTGGCGGGGGAGGAAGCATCCATGCCCACCACCAAAACCGCCGGGCGACCGCGTGGCAACCCGCCGTTGCCGTTGATCGCACTTCGCTTGCCTCGGTGGGGCGCCGGGCCAACGTTTCGGCCATGCGCAAACAGCTTCCCCTGCTGTGCTCCACGCTTTGCCTTCCACTCCTGGCGGCATCCGCTCCCTGGACCTATCCCGCCGCCTCGCGCGGCGACGTCGTCGATATTTATCCCGGCGGCGCGAAGGTCGCCGACCCGTATCGCTGGATGGAGGCGATTGACTCGCCCGAGACGCAGGCGTGGATCGCCGGTGAACGCGCGGTGACGGCCAGTGCACTGGCGCGGATGCCGGAGCGTGACGCGATCCGGGCGCGGCTGACGCAGCTCTGGAATTATCCGCGGTTCAGCCTGCCGGGAAAACGCGGCGGACGCTATTTCTTCACCAAGAACGACGGCCTGCAGAACCAGTCGGTGCTCTACGTGCAGGACACGCTGGCGAGTCCGCCGCGGGTGCTGATTGACCCGAACACGCTGTCGAAAGAGGGCACGGTGGCCCTCGGCCTCGCGTCGGCCTCGAGCGACGGCAAGTGGCTGGGCTACGCGCTGAAGGCGGCGGGCTCGGACTGGGAGGAGTTTTACGTGCGCGACATCGCGACCGGGCAGGATGCCGCGGATCATCTCAAGTGGGTGAAGTTCTCCAACCTCAGCTGGACGAAGGACAGCCAGGGTTTTTTTTATGGCCGTTATCCCGAGGTGGCGAAGGGCGACAAGCTCTTTGGCAAACTGGCCAACAGGAAAATTTACTATCACCGGCTCGGGACCGCGCAAAGCGCCGACGTGCTGATCTTTGAGCTGCCGGAACATCCGGAGTGGCTCTTCAGCGCCGGGGTGACGGACGACGGGCGCTACCTGCTGATCTACCTCAACCAGCCGGGGCTGACGAAGAACGCGATTTACTACCGCGACCTGGTGGACCCGCAGCATCCGAAGTTCGACGGTCCGATTGTGCCACTGCTCCCCGATTTCAACGCCAACTATGGCGTCGTAGGCAACCAGGCGGACACGCTGCTCGTTTCCACCAACCTCAGTGCGCCCCGCGGCAAGATCGTCGCGATCGACCTCAAGTCCCCGGCTCCCGCGGGTTGGAAAACCCTCGTGCCGGAGAGCGCCGACAACATTGACAGCGTCCGGTACATCGGTGGGCGGTTGGTGGTGAACTACCTGCACGACGTGCAAAGCCGGCTCGCTGTGTTCGCCGCTGACGGCCAGCCGCTCGGCGCCATCCCGCTGCCGGGGATTGGCAGTGTGGCGGGCATCAGCGGGAGCGATGACGAGCCGGAGCTGTTCTACGATTTTTCCTCGTTCCTGTCGCCGCCGACGAGCGTGCGCTTCGACCTCGACACAAAGCAAAGCGAGGTCTTCCAGCAGGCGAAGGTCGCGTTTGAAGCGTCGCCCTACGTGACGGAGCAGGTCTGGGTCACGTCGCAGGACGGCACCAGGATCCCGCTGTTCGTCACCCATCGGAAGGATCTCGTGCGCGACGGCCGGGCGCCGACCTGGCTGTACGGCTATGGCGGCTTCAATATCACGCTGCACCCGGAATTTGCCGTTCCGCGGCTGGTCTGGCTGGAGATGGGGGGCGTGTTTGCCGTGGCGAACCTGCGGGGCGGCGGCGAGTACGGTGACGCGTGGCATTTGGCCGGCACGCAGGCGCGCAAGCAAAACGTGTTTGACGACTACATCGCCGCGGCCGACTGGCTGGTTGCGGAAAAGTACACGAGCCACGAACGCCTCGTGATCCAGGGACGCTCGAACGGTGGCCTGCTCATCGGCGCGGTGCTGAACCAGCGGCCGGATCTTGCGGCGGTGGCGTTCCCGCAGGTCGGCGTGCTGGACATGCTGCGCTACCATAAATTCACGGTCGGCGCCGCGTGGGCGGGCGACTACGGCACAAGCGACACGGCGGAGGGCTTTGCCTACCTGCACGCCTACTCACCGCTGCACACCATCCGACCCGGCGCGCCGTATCCGGCGGTGTTCATCACGACGGGCGACCATGACGACCGCGTGTTCCCCGCGCATTCCTTCAAATACGCGGCGGCACTGCAGGCGGCGATGGCCGGCTCGAAGCACCCGGCGTTGATCCGCATCGAGTCCAACGCCGGCCACGGCGGCTCGAGCGGCACGACGCCCGTGTCGAAGACCATCAACGAGTGGACGGATATGTACGGCTTCGCCGCGCATGAACTGGGGATGGGGCTGAAGTAATCGCGGGGCGGGGCCGGGTGGAATTCCTCGCCCTGGCTTGGAACCCGGAGCGGGACGAACAGGCAAGTCATATCCCTGGAGCGAGTTACACGCTTGGGGAATGAAGCGTGTCATCGGTGCGGGTGACTTTGGTTAGCATTGCGTTTCGAAGACCCGACCTCTTCGCTGCAAGCCGACTTTGTCCCTATGAAAATCCTCGTTGCCGATAAAATCTCACCCAAGGGCGTTGCCTATCTGCGTCAGCAGCCGGGATTTGACGTGGTGGAGGCTTATGGCGCCACCCCGGCCAAGCTGCTGGAGTTGGTCAAGGACGTCCACGCCATCGCCGTCCGCTCGGAAACGAAGATCACCGCGGAGGTGTTTGCCGCCGCGCCGCTGCTGAAGGTCGTGGGCCGCGCGGGCGTCGGCGTGGACAATGTGGACGTCGAGGCCGCCACGGAACGCGGCGTGATCGTGATGAACACGCCCTCGGGCAACACCATCGCGACGGCGGAGCTCACCTTCACGCACATCCTCTGCGGCGCCCGTCCGGTGCCCCAGGCCGCGGCGTCCATGCGGGCGGGCCAGTGGGACCGCAAGAGCTTCTCGGGCAGCGAACTTTTCCGGAAGACCCTCGGCATCGTCGGCCTCGGCCGCATCGGGTCCGAGGTGGCGAAGCGCGCCCAGGCTTTCGGCATGCGCGTGCTCGCTTTCGATCCGTATCTTGCCCCCAGCCGGGCCAAGGCCATGCAGGTTGAGGCGGTGACGCTGGACGAGCTGCTCGCGCAGTCGGACTACATCACCGTGCACATGCCGCTGACGGATGCGACGCAGTACCTGATCGACGAAGCCGCGCTGGCGAAGTGCCGGAAGGGCGTGCGCCTCTTCAATTGCGCCCGCGGCGGCATCATCAAGGAAACCGCGCTGCTGGCCGCGCTCAAGTCGGGCCAGGTCGCCGCCGCCGGCCTCGACGTCTTCGAAGACGAGCCCCTCGCCAAGGAGAGCGAATTCCGCGCGCTGCCCAATGTCGTCCTCACGCCGCACCTCGGCGCCTCGACGGCCGAGGCGCAGGATGCGGTGGGGCTCGAAGTGGCCGAGCAGATCACCGACGTGCTCGCCGGCGGCATCATCCGCAACGCCGTCAACATGCCCAGCATGGACGCCGCCGCGCTCAAGATTCTCGGGCCGTACCTCGCGCTGGGCGACAAGCTGGGCACGCTCGTGCAGCAGGTGGCGCCGGCGCAGGTCGCGTCGCTCCGCATCACGTACTGGGGCAAGATGGTGGACCTCGACGCCAACGCCGTCACCCGCTCGATCCAGCGCGGCTGGCTCCGCCGCATCAGCGGCGAGTCCGTGAATTTCGTGAATGCCCCGCTCGCGTTGCAGCGACTCGGGGTGCCGCTCGAGGTGGTGAAGTCCACCGACGAGACCGACTACACCGAGCTCATCGCCGTCGAGGCGACGGCTGGCGACGGCAGCGTGCATTCCGCGAAGGGCACGCTGATCGGCAAGGCCGGGGCGCCGCGCCTGGTGGAGCTCAACGGCCGCGGCGTCGAGGCCGAGGCGCAGGGCAAGCTGCTGATCATCGAGAACCACGACGAACCCGGCATGATCGGCTACGTCGGCACACTGCTCGGCAAGGACAAGGTGAACATCGCCAACATGTCGCTCAGCCGCCAGCAGCCCGGGGAAACCGCGCTGATGGTCATCAATCTGGACAGCGAGCCGAGCGCGGCGGCGCGGAAAGAATTAAAGTCGCACCCCGCGATCAAACTCGCGAAATTTGTGCAGCTGTAAGTTGCCGCCATGTCCGTCCCGCTCCTCATCGCTGTGATTGTTGGATACCTGCTGGGCTCGTTGCCCTTCGGTTACCTCGTCGCGCGGGCGAAGGGCGTGAACATTTTCGAGGTCGGTAGCAAAAATCCCGGTGCGACCAACGTGCGTCGCGTGCTTGGCCACGGGCCGGGCAACCTCGTGCTGGTCCTGGACGGGCTGAAGGGTGCGGTCGCCGCCGGCTGGCCGTTGTTCGCGACGGGCCTGCCCATGCCGGCAGGGCCCCTGATGTCCGTGGTCGGGCTCACCGCCGCGCTGCTCGGCCACAGTTTCTCATGCTTCACCCAGTTCCGGGGTGGCAAGGGCGTGGCGACCGCCGCCGGCGGATTTTTCGTGCTGTTCCCGCTGGGCGCGCTGACCGCGGCGGCCACCTGGGGCCTGGTCCTCGTTCTCACGCGCTATGTCTCGCTGGCCTCGATGCTGGCGGGGGTGGCGTTGACGGTCGCCGCCGTGATGGGGCACGTCGCGCCGCTGATACTGGGGGCCTCCGCCCTCGTCATGATTTTTGTGATCATCCGCCACCGCTCCAACCTCTCCCGGCTGCTCGCCGGCACGGAAAACAAGGTCGGCAAACCCAAGTCGGACCCCGCTGCGCGATGAATACTCCCATGGTCATTCGCATCGGCATCTGCGGCCTCGGCACGGTGGGGCAGGGCGTGTGGAAGCACCTTGCCCGCATCCGGCCGGAGCTCGAGGCCCGCCTCGGCGTGAAGCTTGAACTCACCCGCGCGTCCGTGCGCGACCGGCGGAAAAAGCGCAGCGTCACGATTCCCGCCGGCAAGCTTACGACGGATTCCCTCGCGGTCGCGACCGACCCGAACATCGACATCGTCTGTGAGCTGATCGGCGGCACAACGGTGGCGCGGGACGTCACGCTCGGGGCGCTGGCGTGTGGCAAGGTGGTCGTGTCGGCCAACAAGGCGCTCATCTGCAAGCACGGCGCCGAAATCTTCGAGACGGCGCGCCGGCACGGCGGGCATTTCCTCTTCGAGGCGAGCGTCGCCGGCGGCATCCCGCTCATCAAGGCGCTGCGCGAGGGGCTCGTGGCCAACCGCTTTCCGCTCATCTACGGCATCCTCAACGGCACGTGTAACTACATCCTCACCCAGATGGAGGAGCAGGATGCGCCGTACTCCGCGGTCCTCGGCGAGGCCAAGCGGCTGGGTTATGCCGAGGCCGACGAGTCGCTCGACGTGCTGGGCTGGGACACCGCGCACAAGGCCGCCGTGCTGACCTTCCTCGCCCACGGCACCTGGGTGAAGCCCGAGCAGATGATCGTCGAGGGCATCGACCGCATCACGCCCGGCGATTTCAAGAACGCCTCCGCGCTCGGCTACGGGATCAAGCTGCTCGCGGTCATCACCCGTGATTTCACCACCGGCGAACTCAGCGTCCGCGTGCATCCCACGCTGCTGCCCGAGGGCCACGTCGTCGCGAAGGTCAGCGGCGTCTTCAATGCCGTCTCCGTGCAGGGCGACGTCGCCGGCACCACGCTTTACATCGGCCGTGGCGCGGGGCAGGACGCGACGGCGAGCGCGGTCATCAGCGATTTGGTGGACGCGGTTTCCCTGCTGAAGAACGACCGGCGGGCCTTCATCACGGCGCGCAAACGCCCCGGCCCGGCCCGGCCGTCACTGGCCTGCCGCCTCGCCCCGCCGGAGCACATCCGGGGCCGTTATTACCTGCGCCTGACGGTCAGTGACGAACCCGGCGTGCTGGCGAAGATCGCCACCGCCCTCGCGGCGCAGCAGGTGAGCATCGCCAGCGTGATCCAGAGCGCCCAGGAGCCCGCCGGCGCGGCTTCGCTGGTCCTGACCACGCACCAGAGCGACGAGCGCGCCATCGGCATGACCCTGCGCCGGCTCGCACGGCTGAGCTGCGTGCTGGAGAAGCCGCTCCTCCTCCGCATCGGCGACTTCCCCGAGTAAAAATTTCCATCATGGCCCGTATCGTTCAAAAATATGGCGGCACCTCCGTGGGTGACATTGACCGCATCAAGATTGTCGCGAAGCGCATCAAGGCGACGTGCGATGAGGGCCACGAGGTGGTCGCGGTCGTCTCGGCGCGCTCGGGCGTGACGAACGAGCTGATCGCCAAGGCGAAGTCCATTGCCGAGATCCCCAGCGAGCGGGAACTCGACCAGCTGCTCGCGATCGGCGAGCAGGAAACGTCGGCGCTCACCGCCATGGCGCTGCACGCGCTGGGTCTCGGGGCCGTGAGCTACACCGGCGCGCAGGCGGGCATTTTCACCGACACGGTGCACACCAAGGCGAAGATCCGGACCATCAACGCCAAGCCCATCGAGAAGGACCTGAAGAAGGGCAACGTCGTCATCGTGGCCGGGTTCCAGGGCATCAATGAGGAGGGCAACGTGACGACCTTCGGCCGGGGCGCCTCCGATCTCACGGCCATCGCGCTTGCGGCCGCGTTGAAGGCGGACAAGTGCGAGATCTACACCGACGTGGATGGGGTTTATACCGCCGATCCGCGCGTGGTGAAGCAGGCCCGCAAGCTGACGGAAATTTCCTACGACGAGATGCTCGAACTCGCCTCGTCGGGCTCGAAGGTGATGATGTCGCGTTCCGTCGAGTTCGCCAAGAAGTACGGTGTCGTTTTCGAAGTCCGCTCCAGTTTCAACCATAACCCAGGAACCATTGTGAAAGAAGAAGTCGCCTACATGGAAAAAGTCGTCGTCCGTGGCGTGGCCGTGGACAAGGACCAGGCCAAGGTCATTGTCAGCAACATCCCGGACAAGCCGGGCTCGGCCGCGAAGGTGTTCCGGGCGCTGTCGGACTCCAATATCAACGTCGACATGATCGTGCAGAACGTCGGCCGGCAGGGCGTGGCGAACCTGACGTTCACCGTGCCGCAGACCGAGACGGCCAAGGCGGTCAAGGCGCTCAAGCCCGTGCTCGCGGCGATCGGCGGCGGGCAGGTCACCATTCACGAGCACATTGCCAAGCTCTCGGTCGTGGGCGTCGGCATGAAGACGCACTCCGGCGTCGCCGCCACGCTCTTCCAGGCACTGGCCGACGTGGACATCAACATCGAGCTGATCAGCACCTCGGAGATCAAGATCTCGATTGTGATCGACCAGGCGCGGGCCGACGAGGCCGCGCGCGTGGCGCACACGGCTTTTCAGCTGGATAAGAGCTGATCCAGCTGAAAAGCAGAGGGCAGAAACCAGATGTCAGCCGTCAGCCGGTCTCATTCTGAATCCTGCTCCTGACTTCTATGAATTTTATCTCCACCCGCGGCCAGACGCCGGCACTCGGCTTTTCCGAGGCCGTGGCGACGGGGTTGGCGCCGGACGGGGGGCTGTTTTTGCCGGTATCGCTGCCCGATTTTTCGGCCGACCTGCCGCGGCTCGCGAAGCTGGGCTATGCCGACCTGTGCTTTGAGTTCATGCGGGCGTTCGCGACGGATATCCCGCTCCCGACGCTCCGGGCGATCGTAGCGAAATCCTACACGACTTTCGCGGTGCCCGAGATCGCGCCCCTGAAAAAACTCGGGCCGGACCTGTATGTGCTCGAGCTGTTCCACGGGCCCACGCTCGCATTCAAGGACTTTGCGCTGCAGCTCCTGGGCAACCTCTACGAGCACCAGTGCGCGGTGCGCGGGGAGACCATCAATGTCCTGGGCGCGACCTCCGGCGACACGGGCGCAGCGGCGATTCACGGGCTGCTGGGCAAGCCCGGCACCGCGATCTTCATCCTCTATCCCGACGGCCGCGTGTCGCCGCTGCAGGAGCGGCAGATGGCCTGTACGGGGGCGGCGAACGTGTTCGCGCTCGCGCTGGACGGCACGTTCGACGACGCGCAGGCGGCGCTGAAGGTGATTTTTTCCAATCAGGCCTTTCGCACCGGCCACCGGCTCTCGGCGGTCAACTCCATCAATCTGGCCCGGGTGCTGGCGCAGTGCGTGTACTATCTCTATGCTTGGCTGAGGCTGCCCGAGAGCGAGCGGAGCCGCGTCGAGTTTGTCGTGCCGACGGGCAATTTCGGCAATGTGCTCGCCGGCTGGCTGCTCCAGCAGATGGGCGTGCCGATCCCCGGCTTCAAGGTCGCGACCAATCAGAACGACATCCTCTATCGGCTTTTCACCACCGGCGAATACCGCGTTGGCGCCGTCGCCCCGAGCCTCGCGCCCTCGATGGACATCCAGATCGCATCGAACTTTGAGCGTTTCCTGTTCTACCGCGTGGGCCGCGACCCGGAGCGGTTGCTCGCGCTGATGGACGAATTCAAGGCCACGGGGCGCTGCCGGGTGGAAGGGTGGGAGCGGGGCGGTATTACGGCCTCGCGCTGCACCGACGCGGAGATCCCGGGCATCATCCGCCGGGTCCACCGCGAACTCGGCTACCTCGTCGATCCGCACACGGCGTGCGGGTTCCAGGCGCTTTCACCCGGCCGGGTGAGCGTGGTGCTGGCGACGGCGAGCCCGGCGAAATTCCCTGATACCATTCGTGCGGCGATCGGCCTCGAGCCGACCGATCCCTTGCTGGACGCGCTGAAGGTCCGGCCGGTGATCAAACACCGCCTGCGGGCCGACCCGGCGACGATCATGCGGTTCATCGCGCAGCACGCCGTCTGAGCCGGAGGGTTATGCCGAAAGTGGTCCCAGCGCCCGAGCCCGTCACCGGCCAGGAGGGCGCGTTCGCCGCGCTGCTGTCCCGCGGGGGTGGATGGCTGCCGGCGGTGGTGATCGTGCTCACGGTGTGGGCGGCTTACGCGAACAGTTTTTCGGCCCCGTTCGTGTTCGATGACCTGAAGTCGGTCATGCAAAACCCGACAATCCGCCACCTGTGGCCGCTGACGGACGTGCTCGCACCGCCGAACCATGCCACCGGGGCAGGCGGACGTCCGGTCGTGAACCTCAGCCTCGCCCTCAACTACGCCCTCGGTGGCCTCGATGGGCGCGGATATCACGGAATGAACACGCTGATCCATGCGCTGGCGGCGCTGACGCTGTTCGGGATCGTGCGGCGGACGCTGTTGCGACCCAGGTTGCGGGATCGGTTTGGGTCCGCGGCCGGGCCTCTTGCGCTCGGGGTGGCGCTGCTGTGGGCACTGCATCCCCTGCAAACGGAGTCGGTGACCTGCATCGTGCAGCGTTCGGAGTCGCTCATGGGACTGTTTTACCTGCTCACGCTGTATGGCTTCATCCGCGCGGTGGAGGTGCCGGCGCCGCGACGCTGGCAGGGCTTCGCCGTCGTCATGTGCCTGCTCGGCATGGCGACGAAGGAAGTGATGGTTTCGGCGCCTTTGATGCTGCTGCTCTACGACCGCACGTTTGGGGCGGGAACGTTTCGCGCCGCCTGGCAGCAACGCCGGTCGTTTTATCTTTGGCTGGCGGGCACCTGGTTGCTTCTGGCCTGGCTGAGCCTGCAGAACGGCCAGCGCGGCGGAGTCGCCGGCTTCGGCCTGGGGGTGAGCGCGTGGGAGTATGCCCTGACGCAATGCCGGGCGATCATCCTCTATCTGCGCCTCGCGTTTTGGCCGAGTCCGCTGGTCGTCGACTATGGCACCGGAGTCGTCCAAGCCGCGGGGGACGTCTGGCCGCAGGCCGGAGTGTTGCTGGCCTTGGTGGCGGGCACCTGCGTGGCATTGGTCCGGCGACCGGTGGTGGGATTCCTTGGGTGCTGGTTTTTTTCGATCTTGGCCCCCAGCTCCAGTTTTGTGCCGCTGACGTCCCAGACCATGGCCGAGCACCGCATGTACCTGTCGCTGGCGGCGGTGGCCGGCGTGGTGGTGCTCGGGGGTTATCGCTGGCTGGGAGCGCGCACGCTGCCGGTGTGGCTGGCGCTGGCCGCGGGGGCGGGGGCGCTCACGTTTGCGCGCAACCAGGATTATCGCGACGCGATCACACTCTGGAGCGTGACGGTGGCGCAACAGCCCGACAATTTACGGGTGCACATGAATCTCGGCACGGCGCTGGCGGATGCCCGCCGGCTGGAGGAAGCGCGCGGGCACTTCGCATTTGTGGTGGCGCACGATCCGGACGATCACGCCGCCCGCTGCAACCTGGGCAACGTGCTGCTCGAGCTGGGCCGGCCGGCGGAGGCGCTGCCCCAGTGCCAGGCGGCGGTCCGGCTCAAGCCGGATTCGATTGACGCCCGTATTGCCCTCGGCAGCACGCTGGCCCAGATGGACCGGCTCGAGGAAGCGGTGGCTCAATTGCAGACGGCGGTGCGGATGGATCCCGATTCGCTGCCGGGACATTACAACCTCGCCACGGCGCTTGCGCAGCTGCGGCGCTGGCCGGAAGCGGCGCAGCACTACGCGGCGACCCTGCGGCTCCAGCCGAGATTCGCCCGGGCCCACAACGATCTCGGCGAGGCTCTGGTCCAACTGGGCCGGTTCGGCGAGGCGCGGGACGAGTTCGAGACGGCGCTGCGCCAGTGGCCGGGCTATGCGCAGGCCCGGGATAATCTGCACCGGTTGGCGGCCCGCCCGCCGAAGGCCGCGGGCCATTAAGTGTGCCTTGCCTGCCTGAGGGCGTCCGCCAACGCTAACGCCCATCATCCATGGCCAAGCCGCGCGCGATTTCCGGGTCCCCGTTGACTCCGCCCAACCCCACCGGGCCGACCGCGCGCCGGGGGGTTATCTTGGCCGGCACGGTCATCGCGCTCGCGGTCTGGGGCGTCTATGCGAACAGCTGGTCCGCGCCGTTCGTCTTCGATGATTTCATGGCGATCACGCAGAACCCGACCATCCGGCACCTCAGCCGGCTGGGCGACGTGCTGTCCTCGCCGATGTTTGCAACGGGTGCGACGGGCCGGCCGGTGGTGAGCCTCTCGCTGGCGATCAATTACGCCCTCGGGGGCTACAACGTCACGGGCTATCATGTGGCCAACACCCTGTTTCACGCGCTGGCGGCGCTGGTGCTTTTCGGGATGGTGCGACGCACGCTGCTGCGGCCGGCGCTGCGGGAAAGATTCGGGGCCGCGGCGCTGCCGCTGGCCCTGACGGTGGCGCTGCTCTGGGCGGTGCATCCGCTGCTGACCGAGTCGGTGACGTTCGTCATCCAGCGCTCGGAGTCCCTGATGGGATTGTTTTATCTGCTGACGCTATACGGTTCCATCCGCGCGGTGGAATCACCGGCCCCGCGGCGCTGGGAGATCTTTACCGTGACTGTCTGCCTGCTCGGCATGGCGACGAAGGAAGTCATGGTGACGGCGCCCGTTCTGGTGCTGCTGTATGACCGCATGTTCGTGTCCGGCACGTTCCGGGCGGCGTGGCAGGCACGCGGGAAACTGTATGCAGGTCTGGCGGCGACCTGGCTGCTGCTCGCGTACCTCGTGGCCGGCTCGCACCAGCGCGGCGGGAGCTTGGGCGGTGGCGTGAGTTCGTGGGAGTACCTGCTGACCTCATGCCGCGCGATCGTGATGTACCTGCGACTCGTGTTCTGGCCGAGCCCGCTTGTGGTGGACTACGGCACGACCGTGGTGCGCAGCCTGGCGGACGTCTGGCTGCAAGCCGGCCTGCTGGTGCTGCTCGCCGTGGGCACGGGTCTCGCGCTGCGCCGCCGTCAGGCCGCCGGGTTCCTGGGCTTTGCCTTTTTTGCGATCCTGGCGCCGAGCTCGAGCATCGTGCCGCTCATCACGCAGACCATGGCCGAACACCGGATGTACCTGCCGCTGGCGGCGGTGATCTCACTGGTTGTGCTCGGGGCGTATCGCTGGGTGGGGCGTTTCACGCTGCCGACGGGGCTGGCACTGGCCGTGGCCGCGGGTGCGCTCACGGTGGCCCGCAACCAGGACTACGAGAGCAACATTAAGCTCTGGGCCGTCACGGTAACGGCGCAGCCGGGGAACGCGCGGGCGCAATCGAGCCTCGGTTGCGCGCTGATGCTCGCGGGCCGGGATGAGGAGGCCCTGGTCCATCTGGCCGAGGCGGTGCGGCTCAATCCGGACTATGCCGAGCCGCGCTACAATCTGGGCAATTTCCTGTTCCGCGCGTACCGGCCGGCGGAGGCGCTGGAACATCTCGAGGCGGCGGTGCGGCTGCGTCCGCCGTATTTCGAGGCGCATTTCGTGCTCGCCGGCGTGCTGCTCCGGCTGAATCGGCCGGCGGAGGCATTGGAGCATTTCGAGACCACGCTCAAGATCCGGCCGGATTATGTGGAGGCGCGGCAGATGTACGCGGAAACCCTGGCGTCCGCGGGGCGACTCCCGGAGGCGCTGGAACAGTTCGAGCAGGCCGTGCGCCAGGCACCGGGCAATCCCGGGTTGCAGGCCAGCTTCGGGAATGTGCTGGCGGCGCAGCAGCGCTGGGCGGAGGCCGTGCCGCATTATACGGCGGTGGTGCAGCTCAAGCCGGATTCCGCCGAGGCGCAGACCGCGCTGGGCGCCGCGCTGGGCCGGCTCGGGCGGGTGGAGGAGGCGGCCGGCCATTTTGAGGCCGCGGCCCGGCTTGATCCCGATTCCATTCCGGCGCACTTCAATTTCGGCAATGCGCTCTTTGCGCTGCGGCGCTTTGCCGAGGCGGCCGAGCAATATGGCGCGGTGGTGCGGTTGCGGCCCGACTTCGCGGAGGTGCACAATAATCTCGGCAACACGCTGCTGCAGCTCGGCCGGCTCGACGAGGCGCAGGCGCAGTACGAGGCGACCCTGCGGCTGAAGCCGGATTACCTGCCGGCGCGCAACAACCTCGCCCGGCTCGAGGCCATCCGGGCGGCCCGGGCACCGCGTTGAGCGGCTGAAATTTTACCGAACATGACCGCGACACCCAACCGGACACCTGAAGCGGGCGAACCACCCGGATTCCTCGCGCGCTGGGGCAACCTCACCGCGGCGATCGTAATCGTGCTCGCGGTGTGGGCGGCGTACGCGAACAGCTGGTCCGCGCCGTTCGTCTTTGATGACCTGAAATCGGTCGTCCAAAACGTGACGATCCGCCACCTGTGGCCTCTGACCGATGTGTTATCGCCCCCCGGTGACGCCACCGGCGCAGTGGGCCGGCCCTTGGTGAATCTCTCGCTGGCGGTCAATTACGCCCTGGGTGGAATCAATGTCCGTGGTTATCACATGATGAACACGCTGATCCACGCGCTGGCGGCGCTGACGCTGTTCGGCATCGTGCGGCGAACACTCCTCCGTCCGGTCCTGCGGGAGCGGTTCGGCGCGCAGGCGCAACCCGTGGCGTTCGTCGTGGCGCTGCTGTGGGCGCTGCATCCGCTGCAGACCGAGTCGGTGACCTGCGTGGTGCAGCGTTCGGAGTCGCTGGTGGGTTTGTTTTATCTGCTGACGCTCTACGGCTTTATCCGGTCGGTCGATTCGCTCACGTCTAGCCGCTGGGAAATTTTCACCGTGGCGGCCTGTCTGCTGGGCATGGCGGCGAAGGAACTGATGGTCTCGGCCCCGGTGCTGGTTCTGTTGTACGACCGGACCTTCGTCGCGGGCACTTTCCGGGCCGCGTGGCAGGCGCGCTGGAAGTTGTACGCGGGGCTGGTGGCGACCTGGCTGCTCCTCTTCTGGCTGGCCACGCACTCGGGTCAGCGCGCCGGCATGGCCGGATTTGGTCTGGGCATGAGCTCATGGGATTATGCGGTGACCCAGTGTCGCGCGATCATCCTCTACCTGCGGCTTTCGATCTGGCCGAACCCGCTCGTGGTGGATTACGGCGTCGGCGTGGCGAAACTCGGGGACGTCTGGCCGCAGGGGGTGCTGCTGCTGGCGCTGGTGGCGGGGACTTTGGTCGCGCTGGTCCGCAAACCGGTGGTTGGGTTCCCGGCGTTCTGGTTTTTTGCGATCCTGGCGCCGAGTTCGAGCTTTGTGCCGCTTATCTCCCAGACGATGGCCGAACACCGCATGTACCTCCCGCTGGCGGCGGTGCTGGCCCTGGGGGTCTTGGGCAGCTATCGCTGGCTGGGACCGCGCATCCTGCCGGTGTGGCTGGTGCTGGCGGTGGCGGCGGGAGTGGGCACGGGGGTGCGCAACCGGGATTACCGTGACGGGGTGACGCTCTGGGGGGTGACCGTGGCCGCGCAGCCGGACAACGTCCGTGCCCAGATGAACCTCGGCACGGCGCTGTCCGCCGCGGGCCGATTTGAGGAGGCGGCCGGGCATTTTGCTGCGGCGGCGCGGCTCTCGCCCGGATTTGCAGAGGCACATTACAGCCTCGCGGGAGTGCTGGTCCAATTGCACCGGCCGGCGGAGGCCCAGGCGGCCGCGGAGCAGGCGGTGCGGCTGAAACCGGACCAGGCCGAGGCGCATTACGTGCTGGGAACGACCCTGCTGCAGCAGCGTCAGGTGGAAGCGGCGGTGGAGCAGTACGAAACGGCCCTGCGGTTGCGGCCGGATTTCGCTGACGCGCAGCATACGCTGGCGGGGACCCTGGCGATGAACGGCCGGACGGCCGAGGCGCTGGAGCACTACGAGGCCGCGCTGCGGCTGCAGCCGGACAGTCCGCTGCTGCACGGGGAAATGGGCGGCGTGCTGGCGCGGGCCGGCCGGATCGAGGAGGCGGCCGGGCATTTTGCGGCGGCGGTGCGACTCGATCCCGGGTCCAGCCCGGCGCACTTCAATTTCGGCAACGCGCTCTTTGCGCTGCACCGCTTTGCCGAGGCGGCCGAGCAGTACGCTGAGGTGGTGCGGTTGCGGCCGGACTTCGCGGAGGCGCACTACAATCTGGGTAACACCCTGCGGCAGCTTGGCCGGCTCGACGAAGCGCAGGTGCAGTACGAGGAGACCCTGCGGCTGAAGCCCGACTATGCCCCGGCGCGCAACAACCTGGCTCGGCTTGAAGCGATGCGCGCTGCGGGTACGGCGCATTAATTGCCGGCGGTTACGGAAGTTTTAGCCGGCGATTCCCATTGCTCCGGCGGGCCGGGTGGGGTTGCCTGTGTTGTGCCATTCCGCCTACCTGCCGCTCGCATCAACTGGACCAACAGTGCGTTCCTGATCGGGACCGCCATCATCACCGTTACAGCGGTCCCGCTGTATCTCTGGTTCGTCCATGTGGACGCGTTCCAGCTCGGGATGTTCGCCTTTTACTGCATCGCCACCGGCCTGAGCATCACGCTCGGTTATCACCGGCTGTTTGCACACAAAGCCTTTGAGGCGCGCTGGCCGGTGCGCCTGCTTACGCTGCTGTTCGGTGCGGCCGCCTTCGAGAATGGCGCCCTGGCCTGGGTCTCCGACCACCGCCGGCATCACAAGCATGTGGACGGGAAGGAAGACCCGTACGACATCACGCAGGGTTTCTGGTACGCCCACATGGGCTGGATCCTCTTTAAGCTCAATCCCGAGCCGCCGCAGGACAACGTCGCCGACCTCCGCAAGGACCCGCTGGTGCGTTTCCAGATGGATTATTATGTCCTCATCGCGGTGGTGATCGGCTTCCTGATCCCCGCCGGCCTCGGCTACCTGCATGCGGGTTGGATGGGTGCCCTCGGTGGTTTCCTCCTCGCCGGTGTGGCCCGCGTGACGCTGGTGCAGCACATGACGTTTTTCATCAACTCGCTCTGCCACACCGTCGGCGACCGGCCTTATTCCGACCGCTGCAGCGCGCGGGACAGCTGGTTCATGGCGTTTTTCACCTTTGGCGAGGGCTATCACAATTATCACCACGAGTTTCAGCACGACTATCGCAACGGCGTGAAATGGTGGCATTGGGATCCGACCAAGTGGTCCATCTGGACCCTCGAAAAACTCCGCCTCGTCACCGGCCTGCGCCGCGTGTCGGAGGAAAAAATTCTCCTCCTGCAGCTGGCCGAGGCCCGCCGCCGGCTGGACGAGCGTCTCGCCTGCCAGGTGACACCGCTGCAGGGCCGCATGCGCCTGCTGCTGCAAAATTCCGGTGCCAAGCTGCACCGCCTCGGCGATCGCTGGGCGTTGCTCAAGGCCGAGTACGCCGAGAAGAAGGATGTCCAGATGGAACACGCCCGCGCGGCCCTGGCCGAGATCCGGCGTGAAGTCAGCCACGCGTTCGACCTGCTCGAGCTGGCTAGCGTGACGGCTTGAGGCCGGTTAGGTGGGCGGGCATGTCCCAGCGCCCGCATGACCGGTTGTTTGGGCTGTGGGTTGAATGCAGGCACGGGACGTGCCTGACCACCCTCAGAGCAGCGGCGCAAGCAGACGGCTGAAATCCTCAAGCAGGCCGGCCCACAGGCGGTGCGGCCGCTTCCGGTTGACGAATTCCCGGCAGCTCTCGGCCTGCGTGCGGGCCCAGGCTTTGATCGCGAGTGCGTCCGCCTTCGTGTGGACCACCACGCCGATCTCAAAGTTCACGAACAGGCTCCGCAGGTCGAAATTGGCCGAGCCCAGCAGACCGATGCGGTCGTCCACGATGACCGCCTTGCTGTGCATCATGCCAGACTGGAAGAGGAGCACCCGGCCGCCAGCCAGGCAGAGTTCGCGGATATAGTGCCGGCGTGCGAAGTCCGTGACCGGGTGGTTGGAATGCTCGGGGACGATCAGGGTGACCTCGCGGCCCGCGCGGGCCTTGACGATGAGGGAGCGCAGCAGGACGTCGTCGGGGATGAAATACGGCGTGACGACCCAGATGCTGTGCTCGGCCTCCTGGATCATGGAGATGATGCCCTCATACAGCGGGTCGCCGGGCACGTCCGGACCGCTGGCGACCACCTGCAGCTCGGCCTTGCCGCGGCAGGGCGCCGTTTCCGGACTGACACCGGGGCGGATTTTTTCGGGTGGCTGGCGGCTCGCGAAACACCAGTCCGCGATGAAGACCTCGTTCAGGAGGGTGGCGGCGGGACCCTCGATGAGGGCGCCGAGGTCGCGAAAGCGCTTACGGCAAGGGGTCGGCCCCATGTAGTCATTGGCGAGGTTGTGGCCGCCGACGATGGCGGTGGCGTGGTCAAAGACGGCGATCTTGCGGTGATTGCGCAGGTTGGCCGAGCCGCGGGAGGTGAACGGCAGCACGGGCATGAAGGTGACGACCTCACCGCCGGCCGCGCGGAGGGTGGCGTGAAAACTCCGGCGGACAAACATGCAGCCCACGGCGTCGAGGAGGAGCCGGACCTTGACGCCCTCGCGGGCGCGCTCGGTCAGCAGCTGGATCAGGCGCCGGCCGGTATCATCGCGTCCCAGGATGAAGGTATTCAGGTGAATGGTGACGCGGGCGGCGCGGATCTGCCTTTCCAGCGCGGCAAAGGTCTCCTCGCCCGTCGTGAGCAGTTGGAGGTGGTTGCCTGCGACCGGGGCGCCGGCGCCGCTGGACATGATGGTGTGGGCGACCGGCCGGTCGGCGTAAATGGAGGCGGATACCGGCGGATTGGGCAGGTGGGGAGTCAGGGGCGCCTTGCGGGCGGCGAGCCGGCGCAGCTTGCGGCCGCCGAAGATGAGGTACAGCGGGACCCCCACGTAGGGCAGGAGGACGATCACGAGCAGCCAGGCAAAGGTGTTTGCCGGGGCCTTCTTTTGGCTCATCAGACGGGCGACGAGGAGGAGCGCGAGGATGAAACCGCCGATGGTGAGCAGGTCGGTCAGCAACCCCCGGGCGAGGAAGTCCGAGAGCAGTTCTTTCGCATCGGTGAGCATGACCTGAGGGTGAAGTCAGAAAGCCATAACGCAGATGCAAGGCGACGCTGAAAAAAGCCTTGAACTACCGGGGACGAGCCGAGAGCGTTCGCGCTCCCCACTTGGTAGGATACTCAAGTGGCCAACGAGGGCAGACTGTAAATCTGCTGGCTAACGCCTTCCCTGGTTCGAATCCAGGTCCTACCACCATCCTTCTCCGAGGCTTCGGATGGCACCGCCATCCCCAGAAATATGGGTCGCCTGTGGGCTGAGTGGGGCGACAGACGCGAAGTGGTGCCCTTCGAGGTCCCGCCGGTGCGGGACGAAGTAGGGCGGCGTGTCTGAGTCTATCTTGGCTCAAAGGGCCCATTTTCAGCCTGACCCGCCTCAAATCAGCCCTGCTTCCCTGAAACTATAGTACCCGCGCCCCGCCGGGTCGGCATTCGGCCGACCGAGAATGATATGGTCGAGCAGGTCGATATCCACCGCCTTGGCCGCCTCGCGCAGCTGTCGGGTGATCTGCAAGTCAGCGGCGCTAGGCGCAGGGTCGCCGCTGGGGTGGTTGTGGGCGCAAACGACGGCCGTGGCGGCCTCCCGGATGGCCTCACGGAACACCTCGCGCGGGTGGGCGAGGGCGGAGGTCGCGGTGCCGGAGCTGACCTCCACCTTTTTGAGCAGGCGGTTTTTCCGGTTCAGGCAGAGCACCCAGAATTTCTCCACTTCGAGTCCGAAAATGGCGGGCTGGAGAAACTCGGCGACGCGGTCGGCGCGGTTCAGCAGGGGTGAGTCTTCCGCCTTCTGGCTGACCACCCGCCGGGCGATTTCGACCACCGCCATGAGCTGCAGGGCTTTCACCCGGCCGATTCCTTTCAGTTTGCGGAATTCCGGTTCCCGCCAGGCCATCAGCCCTGCGAGTGTCCCCGCCTCGGTCAGCAGTCGCGCCGCGAGGGTCATCACGTCCTGCCCGCGCGTGCCGTTGCGCAGGAGCATCGCCAGTAACTCGGTATCGCTGAGCGCGCCGGGGCCAAGCCGCACGAGCCGCTCCTGCGGCCGCTCGCCGGCGGCCAGTTCGCGCAGGCGGTTGGGGGCGGAATAGTCGGTGGTAGCGGCCACCGGAATGTCTTGGACAGGATTTTCCTAATCTGCGTATTCGTGGATGTAACTTTTATGCAACCTCTCCGCGTCACCGTCTGGGGCGAGAACGTCCACGAGCACAAGAATCCCAAGGTCGGCGCGATCTACCCGCGCGGCATGCACAGCGCGATCGCCGACGGCGTGCGCGAGCTGATCCCGGGCGCCGTGGTCACGACGGCCACCCTGCAGGAGCCGGAGCACGGCCTGACGACGGAGAAGCTGGCGGCGACGGACGTGCTGACCTGGTGGGGGCACATGGCCCACGATCAGGTGAGCGACGTGATCGTGGATCGCGTCCAGAAGCGCGTCCTCGAGGGCATGGGCCTGATCGTGCTGCACTCGGGTCATTATTCGAAGATCTTCAAGCGCCTGCTCGGCACGACCTGCTCGCTGACGTGGCGTGAGGCCGACGAGAAGGAGCGCCTGTGGGTCTGCAACCCGGGTCACCCGATCGCGCAGGGGCTCGGCACGTATTTCGAGCTCCCGCAGGAGGAAATGTACGGCGAGCCCTTCGCCATCCCGGCGCCCGAGGAACAGGTGTTCATCTCGTGGTTCGAGGGCGGCGAGGTGTTCCGCAGCGGCTGCTGCTGGCGGCGCGGCAACGGGAAGATTTTCTATTTCCGCCCCGGCCACGAGACCTACCCGACGTACCTCGACAAGAATGTCCGCAAGGTCATCGCCAATGCGGTGGAGTGGGCGCGCCCCGAGGGCGTCTGGATCGACTCCTGCCCGAACGCGAAGAACCCGCCGGAGAAGATCGGGATCAAAAAGTAAGCGGTAGCAGCTGAGCGCTTACTGCGCTCAGAAGTGCTTCACGTACCCATTGCGGCGGAGGCGCTCCAGCCACTTTTCCTGGCTGATCTGGCCCATCTGCTGCACGAGGATGCGCTCGATCTGGTCGCGGACGTCATCCAGCTGCTGGATGCCGGCGTACTTGCGGTCCTGCACGTAGAGGAGGAACACGCCCTCGGGAAGGACGACCGGGTCGGAGCACTGGTCCTTCTTCATGTTGAAGACGATGTCGGTAAATTCCTTGCGGAAATCGGAGCGCTTCACCCAACCCCAGTCGCCGCCCTTGTTGCGGCGGGAGTCCTGGCTGAACTCCTTGGCGAGGTCCTCGAACTTCACGCCGGCCTTCATGCGGGCGAGGACCATGTCGCCCTTGGCCTTTAGCTCGGCGTCGGTCTCGTTGTTGGCGTGCGTGAACTGCATCAGGCGCAGGTGGACGCTGTCTTCCTGGTAAAAGCGGTCCTTGTTTTCCTTGTAGAACGTCTCGATGCGCACGGGGCTGACGACGCTCTGGGACTTGCGCTGCTGCTGGCGCATGTACTGGTAAATGGTGTCCTCCTCGACCTCGCGGTGGTAGTCGCGCAGGGTGATGCCGCGGCCGCGCAGGTAGGCGAGGAACTTGGAGCGATCGTTGTCGAACTGCGTGCTCTGGATCTCGGCGATGCGGTTCTCGATGAAGCTGACCGGGATGTGCTTCTTCTCGTCCTTGCGGAACTCCTTCACGATGAGGACGCGGTCGATCAGCTGCTGGATGACGTCATCCTGCAGGGCCTCGAGCTTCTCGTTGAATTCCTTCTCGTTCTTGGCCTCGCGCTGCAGCTGCGGGATCAGCGGGGAGATTTCACGGCGGACGTCGTCCACGGTGATGACCTTCTCCTCGGCGATGGCCGCGATGCCATTGGCGAAGCGCAGGTTCAGTCCGTCGTTGGCGGCGGATTGCGCGAATCCGGTCGAAATGAGTCCGGTGGCAAGGAAGGTGAGGGCGAGGCGGCGGCCTAACATCATGGCGTGGGCAGGTTGTTCAAAAATGAGACGATTTCACTTAACCGTAGAAGGGGGCGGGGGGCGGTCAACCTTGGAAACCGGGTGCCGACCTGGACCCAGTCGTCCCGGCGGCCGCTGTTGCGCAGACACTTCAAACGGGTGGATTCGGTTTCGACGGAAACGATGCCTTTTTGTTCCGCCCGAATGCGGATTTCTGTAACCAGCAGGAGAGCCTTTACCTCGTCGCCAAACTTGCCAAACCGGTCTTTCAGGTCGCTGCTGATTTGCTTCAGCACGGGCAACGTGTCGGCCAGGGCCAGTTTACGATAGAAATCGATGCGCAGCCGGGTCTCGCCGAGATAGCTGGAGGGGATGCGGGCCTGGATGTGGGCGACCTCGGGGGCGCCGTTCTGGTTTTCGGCGTCCTTGATGGCCGTGTAGCTGTCCTCATGGCGTCCCCGGGCCGGGGCGCCGCGGGTGCCATTGCTTTCACCGACGAAAACAAAATCGAGTTTCACGTTCGCCCGGATGGCGGCGGCGGTCTTTTCGCCCTTCAGCCGGGCCACGGACTGGCGGAGGAGCTGGCAGTAGAGTTCGAAGCCGACGCCGACAATGTGGCCGCTTTGCTCGGCGCCGAGGAGATTGCCCGCGCCGCGCAGCTCGAGGTCGCGCATCGCGATGCGGAAGCCGGCGCCGAGCTGCGTGTGCTGCCGCATGGCGGTGAGCCGCTGGCGGGCGAGGTCGAGCAGGCGGGTGTGGCGGTGGAGCAGGAGGTAGGCGTAGGCCTGGTGCTTGAACCGGCCGACGCGGCCGCGGAGCTGGTAGAGCTGCGAGAGGCCGAAGCGGTCCGCGCCCTCGATGATGATCGTGTTGCAGTTCGGGATATCGAGTCCGCTCTCGATGATGGTGGTGCACACCAGCACCTGGTAGCGGCCGGCGACGAACTCCGTCATCATTTCCTCGAGCTGGTCGGCGTTCATCTGCCCGTGGCCGACCCCGATGGTGATGCCCGGGAGGAGCGTGCGCAGCTGTGAGGCGACGATATCAATGGTCTGCACGCGGTTGTGCAGGTAAAACACCTGGCCGCCGCGGCGGATCTCGTGGTGGATGGCGTCCACGACGAGCTTTTCGTCGTAGGTTTTGACGATCGTCTGGATCGGATGGCGGTTGGTGGGCGCGGTCTCGATCACGCTCAGGTCGCGCGCCCCGGTGAGGGCGAGGTAGAGCGTGCGGGGGATCGGCGTGGCGCTCATCGAGAGCACGTCCACGGTGGCGCGCATGGCCTTGAAGCGCTCCTTGTGTTTCACCCCGAAGCGCTGCTCCTCGTCGATCACGACGAGGCCGAGTTCCTGAAAAACGACATCGCGCTGCAGCAGCCGGTGCGTGCCGATCAGGATGTCCACCTGCCCGGCGGCCGTGGCGGTGAGAATCTGCTTCTGCTCGGCCGGGGTGCGGAAGCGGCTGACCATTTCCACGGCGACGGGGTAGCCGGCCATGCGCTCGCGGAAGGTGTTAAGGTGCTGCTGGGCGAGGACGGTGGTGGGGACGAGGACGGCGACCTGACGGCCGCCTTGGACGGCCTTGAACGCGGCGCGGATGGCGACCTCAGTCTTGCCGAACCCAACGTCGCCGCAAATCAGCCGGTCCATTGGCCGGGTGTTTTCCATGTCGGCCTTGGTCTCGCCGATGGCCTTGAGCTGGTCGCGGGTCTCGGTGAACGGAAACGACGCCTCAAACTCCTTCTGCCACGTCGTGTCGGGGGAAAATTGGTGTCCCGGCTGGGCCTCGCGCGCGGCATGGATGCGGAGCAGCTCGGCGGCGAGGTCAATGGTGGCGAGTTCGGCGGCCTTGCGGGCCTTTTCCCAGCGACCGGAGCCGATGCGGCCGAGCTGGGGCTTGGTCTTGCTCAGGCCGACGTAGCGGCTGATAAGGTGCGATTCCTGCAGCGGCACATGCAGGGTGACGTGGTCGTCAAACTCGAGCGAGATGACCTCGCGCAGGCCCTGGGCGGTGTCGAGTTTCGTGAGCCCGCGGTACAGGGCGATGCCGTGCTGCAAGTGCACCACGAAGTCACCCTCGACCAGCTCGGAGAAGTCCAGCAGCTGGTCGATCTGGGCGCGCTGGGCGATGGCGCGGGGGTTGAGGGTGGGGCGCCGCTGGCGCTGGCGGCCGAAGATTTCAGTTTCGGTGACGACCACCAGGCCGGTGGCGCCGGGATCGAGCCAGCCGAGGGCGGCGGAGGCGCGGCCGGTGATGCGAAAGCCCTCGTTCAAGGTGCCGCGGAGAAACCGGGGGCGGATGGATTTGAGCGCGGGACGCTCGGCGAGGATTTCCTTGATGCGCTGTTCCTCGCCCTCCTTGCCGGTGACCAGCGCGATGTCGTACCCGGCCTTGCGCCAGGCGGAGACCTGCAGGAGGAATTTCAGCCGGGCGTCCTCCTCGACCTGCAGCCGTTCCTGCGCGACGAGGGCGCCCTCGGGGTAGGTGCGGTGGTGGGCGAGACTTTCGGTGTCCCAGGTCGCCTCGGCGTGGCCGGGATCAAAGAGCGCGCTGGCTTCGTCGAGGTCGCTGATGCCGAACGCCGCGGCGCAGCGCGCGAGCAGGGGCGTCAGGCCGTTGGTCCCCTCGCGGGCGAACGAGCTGAATTCTTCCTCGAGCGAGGCGGGTTCGATGAAGGCGAGGTGCGTGCGGGTGGACAGGTAGTCTGCGATCCCGGTGGTGGACTCGGCCAGCCGCACGCGCGGCGAGGCGGAGAGCGTGATGCGGCCCACGCTGGCGCCGGAACGCTGGGTGACGGGGTCAAATTCGCGGATTTCCTCGAGTTCGTCGCCGAAGAAGTCGAGCCGGTAGGGCTGGTTGGCGGTCACCGGGTAAACGTCAATAATGCCGCCGCGGATGGCGTAGTGACCGGGGGCCTCGCAGACGGCCTCGGAATCGTAGTCGAGCGACTGGAGCTGCTCGAGCAGGCCCTGGAAGGATTGTTTCTGGCCGCGGGCGAGGGTGAATTCGCGGGCGGTGAATTCCTCGAGCGCGGGCACGGGCTGGAGCAGGGCGGCCGGCGTCGTGACGACCACAAGCGTGTCGGGCGCAGCCGTGAGCGCGCGCGTCGCGCGGAGGCGGGAGAGCACGGTGACGCGCTCACTGGAGGCGGCGAAGGCCTCGCGCATGTCCCGGCTGTCGCGCATGGACTCGGGGAAAACGAGGGCGTGCAGCGGCCGCGGATGGCCTGAGGCGGCGGAGAAAAACGCGATATCCTCGGCGAGCTGCTCGGCGGCCTTCAGGTCCTCGGCCACGACGAGCCACACGGGCGCGGCATGGGTGCGCGCGAGTTCCGCGACGACCGCGCCGCGGGCCGGCGGGCAGACGCCGGTCAGCTTGTGACGCGGGGGGACGGAAGACATCGGAAGATCGCGGAAACGCGGAAGAACGGAAACGCGAAGCAAGCCAAAGGCAAAAGCACATTTCCGTGCCTCCGTCCCTTCGCGTTTCCGCGCTTAGGAATTGGCTCCCGTCTGGAGGGTTTTCAGCGCCTCATGGGCGGCGGCTTCCTCGGCGAGCTTCTTCGAGGTGCCGCGGCCGGTGCCGAGGTGGCGGGTGAGCAAAAACACGCTGACCTCGTAGGCGCGCGCGTGGTCGGCGCCCTCGGTGCGGGTGACCTCATAGCGGAGCGCGTCGTTGCCATGGCGGGGTTGCACGCGTTCCTGCAGCCGGCCCTTGGGATTGTCCGCGGTCGCGTAGGAGAGCCGATCGGCCAGCGGACCGTAGATGCCCAGCACGACGCGGCGGGCGGTGGGCAGGTCGCTGTCGAGGTAGAGCGCGCCAACGACGGCCTCAAACGCATCCTCCAGCGCCGCCGCGCGGGTGCGGCCGCCGCCGGATTCCTCGCTGCGGCCGAGGCGCAGGCAGGCATCGAGCCCGAGTTCGCGCGCGAGTTGGAAGAGAAACACGCCCTTCGTCAGCGAGGCGCGGCGCTGGCTGAGCTCGCCCTCGCGGTCCGCAGGGAAAAGTTGGAAGAGCGCCTCGGTCAGCACGAGCTGCAGCACGGCGTCACCCAGGAACTCGAGCCGCTGGTTGGTTTCGGTCTCGCCGGGGTGGTCCTGCAACCAGGACGGGTGCGTGACGGCAGTAGCCAGCAACGTTGCGTCGCGAAACGCGTAGCCGATCCGGTCCTGGAGCTGAATCAGCGCGGCGCTCATGAGCTGGCGCTGGAGTAGCGCTTGAGTCCGCGGTTGAAGACGAAGATGGCCGCGCCGAGCCAGAGGGACGCCGCGGCGACCAGGGCGAGGATCCAGCGCGGCTCGATGCCGTGCAGGAGGGTGCGGGCGGGGGCGTTGCTGACGACGACGACGGGCAGGAGCCAGACAAAGGCGAGGCTGGCGAGACCCTTGAACGCCTCGCGGGGCAGGCGGGAAAATTCCGACAGCGTGAAATAGATGCCCTCCATGCCCTGCGCGCTGGTGATCCAGAAGGCCAGCGAGATGGAGAGCACGAGCATGCTGTAGTGGATGGCGAGACCGCAGACGATCATCAGCGCGTACGCCAGGAGGTCCCAGGCCGAGGGATGGAGTCCGAGCTTATGTGCGGCGTAGGCGACGACGCCCATGGCGACGAGGGAGTTCGCCAGGCCGTCGAGGTCGATTTTCCGCGTGGACGCCATGAACAGGATATTGCCGGGCTGGGCGAGGAAGTAGTCGAAATGCCCGCTGCGGATGTTGCGGCCCATCTCGAAGATGCTGCTCCAGAAGAAGCCCATGAGGAAGCGCTGGACCAGCAGCGAGGTGCCGACGAGGAGGAGCATCTCGTACTTGGTCCAGCCGGCGATGGAGGTGGTGTGCTCGTAGATGACCGAGATCAGGAGCAGGTTCACGCTCATCCATAAGAGCTCCACGGTGGCCCAGAGGAAAAAATCAAAGCGGAACATCAGGGTGCGCGTGACCGAGTAACGCGCGCTGGCCAGCCAGATTTGCAGGTAGTGGGTCATCGGATTTTCGAATTTTGATTTTCGATTTTCGATTGGTCAGGGCAGCGGGCGATCACGGTGGCGGAGGGGGTTTGAATCGAAAATTGAAAATCGAGAATCGAAAATTCCCTCAGCCGCCGACGGCGGTGTGGCGGCGCAGGCCGCGGGTCCAGAGAATCTGGTTGAGCCCGAGCAGCAGGAGCACCCAGCCGAGCTGGATGCCGAGGCCCTGCCAGACGACCGCAATGTCGTGGATGCGGCCCGTGAGGATCGCGACGGGGAAGTAGGTCTGGTAGTAAAACGGCAGGAACTGCGCGACCCGGAAGACCCCGGCGGGCAGCAGGTCGAGCGGGAACATCTGGCCGCCGAGGATGGACTCCACGGCCATGGAGAGGATGACGAAGCCCTGGATGTCGAGGAACCAGAACGTCAGCATCCCGAAGCAGTAGGCGATGCTGAATTGGATCACGGCGGAGAGGGCCATCGCGGGCACGGCGAGGGCGATCCGCCACAGGTCATGCGGCAGGGTGAGGTAGTCGTGGAGCAGGGGCACGGCGACGAGCAGCGGCAGCAGGATGAGCACGCCGGTGACGAGGCGGGCGGCGACGAAGATGCTGAAGCGGTAGAGGAAGTAGTTGATGGGCTTCAGCAGGAACTGGTTGATCAGGCCGTTGCGGATTTCCTCGCTGATCTGGTAGTCCTCGTTGAACGCGCCGACGAAGAACTGCATGACCAGCATCACGAGGAAGTACGTGAGCGTCTGCCCGAAGCTGAAGCCGCCGATGCTGGGCGAGCCGGCGTAGGCGGCGCCCCAGAGAATGAAGACGACCGTGAGGTGAAACAGGGAGAAGAAGCCGCGCACCGCGAAGTTCGCGCGGTAGACGAGGTTGCTCTGCAGCCCCAGCAGGAAGGCGTGCCGGTATTTGGTCAGGGAGGCGAACATCAGGTAGCCGTCAGGCCGAAACGCTCGATCACTTCCAGCGCGAGGGCGCGGTAGGCGGTGGAGCCGGGGCCGTGGGGGTCGTAGGTGAAGATCGGCTTGCCGAAGCTCGGGGCCTCGCTGAGGCGGACGGTGCGCGGGATGACCGTCTTGAAGATCTTGTCGGGCAGGTGCTGCTTCACCTCGTCCACGACCTGTTTCGCGAGGTTGGTGCGCGAGTCGAACATCGTCATGACGACGCCGCCGAGCTGGAGGCCGTCGTTGACGTGGGCGGACTTGAGCCGCTCGACATTGCGGAGGATCTGGCCGAGGCCCTCGAGGGCCATGTACTCGCACTGGAGGGTGATGAGGAGCCAGTCGGCGGCGGCGAGGCTGTTCATCGAGAGCATGCCGAGGGCGGGCGGGCAGTCGATAATGATGGCGCGATAGCCGTTGGAGGCGCGGATGGTCTCCAGCACGGTGCGGAGCTTCATCAGGTAATTCTCCGTCTGGGCGAGCTCGATCTCGGCGGCGGCGAGGTCCTCCTCGCTCGGGATGAGGGCGAGGTGCTCGTAGGCGGTGGGCGTGATCATCTCGAGGGCGGTGCCCTCGCCGCGGAGCGGGCCGTAGAGGCTCCGGCCGGCCTGCTTCTCGACGCCGATGGCGCTGGTGGCGTTGGCCTGGGGGTCGAGGTCAATCAGCAGCGTGTGGATCTTCTTCTCCGCCAGCGCGGCGGCGAGGTTGACCGCGGTGGTGGTCTTGCCGACGCCGCCCTTTTGATTGGCGATGGTGAAAACGGTGGTGGCCATGAATCCGCCTGAGTAAGGGCGAATCGGGCGGCGCGGCAAGCATCGCGTCACAAGCGCCGGGGACGGTCCGTAACTTCCGGCCTGCTTCGGCCGTCTCCCAGTCAATCCCCTCGCGCCGGTCCTATGAAAACCAACCAGACCATCATCGGTGTCGCTGTCACCCTGCTCGTGCTCGCGGTGATTTTCCTGCTCATTGAGCGGGTGGCCGGCCGCGGCCGCAACCGCGTCCAACCCGTGATCCGGCGCGGTTGGTTCACGGATGTCGTTTATTGGTTTGTCACGATTCTGCTCACGAAACCGCTGGTTCGGGTGATGATGATTGTGCCCCTGGGGCTGCTGATTCTCGCCCAGGTTACGACTTTGGACGACGTGCGGCTGGGGGCGTTTACGGGTTTTGGCCCGCTGAGCCGGCAGCCGGTCTGGCTGCAGGCCATCCAAATCTACCTCTTGGTGGACTTCTTTGCCTACTGGACGCACCGGCTCTTTCATCGCGGCCAGTGGTGGCCGTTTCACGCCGTGCACCACAGCTCGGAGGACCTCGACTGGCTCGGCAGCCTGCGCGTGCATCCCGTCAATGACCTGGTGAACAAGCTGGCCCAGGCGACGCCCGTCCTGTTGCTCGGGTATAACCCGTTGGTCACGCTGAGCACGGCACCCTTCTTTACCTTCTACGCGATCTTCCTCCACGCGAATGTGAACTGGGACTTCGGCCCGCTGCGCTCCCTGATTGCGACCCCGGTCTTTCACCGCTGGCACCACTCGCGTGAACCGGAGGCGTGGGACAAAAATTACGCCGGTCTATTTCCCGTCTGGGACCGGCTCTTTGGCACGTATTACATGCCGCGCAATCGCTGGCCGACAAACTTCGGGATCTGCGAACCGATGCCCACCGGGTTCATCAGCCAATTGTGGGCGCCGTTTGCCTGGCTCAGGCGCAAAGAACGCAAGGTGGACCCGGCGCCGGCGAAGCTGCACCCGGGGGACCAGGGGTGACCTGGGCGGCGCGGCGCGCGCGGTCGGCGGAAGCAGGCCGCCGGAGATCGCAGTTCGGAGTTCGCAGATCGGAAATACCCCTCCCGAACTCCGATCGGCGAACTGCGATCTCCGACTGACGCGGGCTTGGGCCCGCGTCATTCCCCGACCAGGTGCTCGATCTCCTCGCGGGTGAGGGTCTTCATGTCGATGTCGTTCTTGATCGCGCCGAGGCTGACCAGGCACTCGGTGAACAGCTCGCGGGTGCGCAGCTCCAGCGCCTTGGCGTCGAGGTTGGTCATGACCTCGATGATGCGCGTGCCCTTGCGGACGTGGGTGCGCTCGTCGGCCCGGATGTAGTCCGAGATGTGGCGGAGCAACTCGTCGTTGCGGCTGGCGGCGGTATCGATGAGTTCGTTGATGGTCTTGAGCACGCCGACCTCGCCGAAGAGGTTGATCTCGGCCATCGCAAACGCGGGGTCCATCGGGCCGCGGCAGGTGGAACTCGTGAGCCGGTTGCGCAGCTCGAAGGGATCGTAGCCCGACGCGAGCATGGCCCGGTGGCCGATCTCGGTGTGGCGGGCCTCGTCCCAGGTGATGCGCGCGAGATCGTACTCGGCGTTGAAGTCCTTGAAGCGGATGTCCCAGACGAAGGTGCCGAAGGCCTCGATGGCGTCCACCTCGTCGCGCTGGGTGCGGATGAAACGCAGGCGGAGGGCCTCGTAGGAATCCTTGTCGAAGCGCTTGGCGCCGTCGGCGACCTCGTAGTCGCCGGTGTGGTGAAAGGTGTCGAAGCGCGCGTCGCGCCGCGGCACCGTGCCGCGCTCGTAGGGCTGGGCGTCGATGCGCAGGGGCTTGGGCGCCTCGGCGCGGGGGTCGGAGCCGGTGATGCCGCCGATGGAGGCGAGCAGGCGGGAGAGGTGCCAGCGCCAGGTGGAAAGGCCGGCCTCGTCCACGCCGCCGGCCATGTACGCCTCGACCGCGCTGTCCGCCCATGCGAGCATGGGTTCGTAATCGGTGAGGATGCGGCGCAGGCAGCGGATGGTCGGGACGTCGGTCACCTGGTCGGTGTCGTCAATGTGGTGGCGGTAGGTCGTGGCGATGGCCTGGCCGACGACTTGGTGCACGCCGACGAGCAGTTCGGCGGGGGAGCTCGCGCTGAGCAGTTCGTCAATGAAGCGGTCGATCTCGGGATCGCGGTACCCGTCAATGGCCTTGGGGCGGTATTCCTGCTCGGTGAGGCGCTCGCGGAGGGCCCGGGCGGCGTCGGCGTGGTAGAAAATATGGCGGCCGGTCTCGAGTTTCACCTCGTAGTCGGGGATGGTGAGCGTCCAAGAGCCGAGGCCGTGCATCAGCCGGCGTTCGAGATAGAAAAAACGCAGCAGGCGGCGGCTGTTTTCCTTCACGGTGAACTTGCCGCCGAGCTGGCGGCGGTCGGTGGGAAAACGATAGGGGTACTGGGCGCGGCGCGCCGCGGCGGCTTCACGCTGACCGGTGAGGCTGAGGGGATCGAGGGCGGGCGAGGCAGCGGCGCCGGGGGAGGAGTCTGCGGGGGATTTCATATTGGGTCAGGGGCGATGGGTGATGGGGTGAGCGAGGGAAACATCCTACCCGCGGAGCGGGGCGGTGGCGTTCAGAATCTTGCGGGGAAAGGTACAGAATCTTGCCGAGGCGTTAAGAACCTGAACCCGGAGGTTTTGAAGGGGGAAGCAGGAAACCAGGAAGCGGATGTTGGGTTCTGGGTTTCCCGCCTACCCGCCGCAGCCTTGGCCAAGGCGGGGTTTCCTCCTTACCTCCGATCGTTCCAATCTCAGCCCTTCACCGCGCCGCTGGTGAGGCCGGAGATGAATTCGCGCTGGAGCAGGAAGAACAGGAGCATGACCGGGGCGATCGACACGAGGGTGCCGGCCAGCATCAGGCTGTAGTCGTCGGCGTACAGGCCCTTGAGGCTGAAGATCACCACGGACAGCGGCTGGCGCTCGGGCGACTGCAGCATGATCTGGGGGGTGATGTAGTCGTTCCAGAGGGCGATGAACGAAATGATGAGGTAAGCACTGATCATCGGCCGGACGATGGGGAGCACGATCTGGAAGAAGATGCGGATCTCCCCGCAGCCGTCGATGCGGGCGGACTCGAGGATGTCGGCGGGCACGCTGTTGAGCATGGCCTGGCGGAACAGGTAGAGGCCGAAGGCCGGGGCGAGCGCCGGGAGGAAGATGCCGAGGTAGCGGTCCACGAGGCCGAGGTGGTAGAGCGTCTCGAACCGCGGCACCAGCAGCAGGGCGCCGGGCAACACCACGGTCCCGAGAATGGCGGTGGTGAGGGCTTGGCGGCCGGTGAACTGAAATTTGCTCAGGCCGTAGCCGCCCATGGCGCAGAACAGGGTGGCGAGCACGCTGCCGACGGAGGCGAAGAAGATCGAGTTGAGCAGCGCCCGCGGGACGGGGAGATCGCGGAAGAGCCGGACAAACTGGTGCAGCGTGAGGTGGTCCCAGGCGATGCCGAGAAACCCGGGGCCGCGCGGGAGGAACTGCGAGGTGAAAAAGTCCTCCTTGGTTTTCACGGCGGCGCAGATCATCCAGACGAAGGGCAGGAGGGTGAGCAGCGCGAAGAACCCGAGCAGCAGGTAGATCAGGAGCGTCGTGGGCCGGAGCAGGCGGCGGGCGGGGGCGGGACTCACAGTTCCTCCTTTTGCGTCAGCCGCCGCTGCAGCAGGGCCAGGCCGACCAGCACGAGGGTGAGCAGCCAGCCGATGGCGCTGGCATAACCGAGGTCGCCGCTGCGGAAACCGGTCTGGTAGAGATAGGTCACGATGGTGAGGGCCTGGTTGTCGGGTCCGTTGCCGTTGGTCTCGTTATAGAGGAGGTACGGCAGTTCGAAGAGCTGGAAGCTGCCGGTCACGACGAGCAGCAGGATGATGTTCAGCACGGGACGGATCTCGGGGAGCGTCACGTGCCGGAAGCGCTGCCAGGGGCTGGCGCCGTCGATGTTGGCGGCGTCGAGGAGTTCGCCCGGGACATTCTGCAGCGCGGCGAGGAAGTAGACCATGTAGAAGCCGGCGGAAAGCCAGAGCACGGCGAGGATCAGGGAGGGCATCACGTAGTGTTCGAGCCAGGGGAAGTCGGGATCCCACGCGGGCAGGAGCGCGTGCAGCGAGCTGTTGATGAAGCCGGTGCGCTTCTCGAGCATGATGGAGTAGATGATGGCCACGAAGGCCAGGCCCACGATCGAGGGGGCAAAGAAGATGACGCGGAACAGGCGCCGCCCGCGCAGATCGGCGCGGTTGAGCAACAGGGCCAGGCCGAGTGCGGCGGGAATCTGCGTGACGACGGCGGCAACGGTGAAGAGCACGGTGTTGCCGACGGCGGTCCAGAAGAACGGATCATGCAGCATGAACCGGAAGTTGGTGAGGCCGACAAACGCGGTGGTCCGGGGGCCGAACGTCTGCTCGAAGGCCAGCATGAGCGAGCGGACCGCGGGCCAGCCGATGAAGGCCGTGAAGCTGAGCAGGAACGGCGCGAGGAAAATCCACGGCGTCCAGGCGGAGTGGAGGCGGGAGTTTTTCATCGGGCGGAGGGGAGGAGAAACGCATTGCGGTCCATCTGGGCCTGGAGCTGGCGCTGGGCCTCGTTCAGGAGTCGCTGGGCTTCCGGCTCGAGGGCGGCCGCGTCGTAAAGCCGGTGGTCGTCGGCGTACGCGCAGAGCTGGGTGACGGATTGATTCAGCAGCTGCTGGGCGAGGCCGTAATACGGTGAAGACGGCCGGAGCGGGACGTCGGGCGCGAGCTGGAGGTACATCCGCCCGATCGCCTGCCCGCAGAAATAAGGATCGGGCACGTCGTAGAACGGCTCCGGCCAGTTGGCCTTGATGGGGGAGACGATGCGCGCCTCCTCGTAGAGGCGTTGGGCGGTGGCGGGGGAGAGGTAGAGTTGCTTGGCGAAGGCCCAGGCATCCTCGGGGGTGCGGCCGGCCTTGGTGATACCGAGCATGGTGCCGCCGAGCACGGACGTGCGCCGGCCGCCCTTCTCCCAGGCCGGCAGGGGCATGACCTTAAACTTGCCCGTCATGTCCGGGAGGCTGGTGCGGATGCTGCCGGCGAACCAGTCCGGCGCCAGCAGGCCCACGACGTAGCCCTCGCGCACGAGGCGCATGGAGGAGGCGCCGCCGAGGGTGATCTCGCTCGCGACGTGGCCGGGCCCGGCGTACCAGGTCGCCAGCCGCGCGATGATGCGGGCGTTGACTGGCTCGCTGAGCGTCGGCTGGTTCATCTCGTCGAACATCCGGCCGCCCGCCTGCAGCAACAGGACTTCCTGATAATAAATACTGGTGGGCGAGGCGTTGAGGAGGAAGCGGTCGACGCGGCCGTCACCGTCCAAGTCCTGCATCAGCGGCCGCATGACCCGGAAGTAGTCGTCCCAGGTCTCGATCTTGGAGACATCAATCCCGCCGGCCTCCACCAGGTCGGCGCGGTAGAGCAGCATGACCGGATGCACGTCGTGGGGCACGCCGAAGATGTGGCCGCGGGTGGTCCACGGGCTGAAGGAAGGACCGTTGATGCCGGTGCGCAGGTTTTCCCGGTCGAGCCGGCCGGTCAGCTCCACGAAACCCACGTCTTTCACGGGGCCGGCAAACACCTGGCCGATCATGCCGCGCTCAACCTCGATCAGATCGGCGACGGGGGTGTCGGAGTAGAAACCGCTCATCATGCGCGACTGGATGGCGGCGCCGGTGATCAGGTGGATCGTTACGGGGTTCGACGCATGATCATGGTTCCAGTCCTCGGCGATGTAGCGGGCAATCTTGGCGTGATTGGGATCGAAGACCCACATCTCCATGCCGGGGCGGGTGGGGACCGGCAGTAGCGCGATCAGCACGGAGGAACCCGCCGCCATCAGCAGTACGATCCAGAGTCCGGGGGAGAACATTCGCAGCATCGCGCAGGGGGGAGGGAGCCACCGTGCGAAGCAACCGGGCCGGGGGAAAGCGAAATCCCCGGAATCATCACCCCGCCGGGGTGCCCCGGGCCCGCGGAGGTCTGGTTGCGGGGCTGGCGGGGCCCACTTGAAGATTGCGCCCGATTTTTCCCGGCATGCAATCTGGCGTGGCCCGCATCCTCATTATTGACGATGATACCACGTTGCGGGAGACGATGCTCATGCTGCTTTCCGAAGCCGGCCACGGTGTGGTCGGCGCGGTCGACGGACTGGAGGGGCTCCAACTTTTCCGGGCTGAGCCCGCTGATCTGATCATCACGGATCTCCACATGCCCTCTGGCGGACTGTCCACCATCAAGGCCTTGCGCGCGGAGTTTCCGAAGCTGGCGATCATCGCCATCTCCGGTGCGGGCAAGTCCCGCCTCGAAATGGCCCGAGCCCTCGGGGCCGACCGCACGCTGATGAAGCCTTTCTCCGGCCAGGAGCTGACCGCGGCTGTCGCTGAAGCGCTCGGGACGGCCACCGCCTAGCCCGGGCCGCGGTGCCCGCCTGGCGGCTGCCCGCCGCGTCGCGGTGCCAACGGCTTCGCGGAAATACCGTCGGCTCCGCGCCGAAGCCGGCTGCGCCGGGGCCGCTCAGGATTTTGCGACCGGATGAAGCAACTCGTGCACTATGCTGAGCAGGGCTTCGGCGGCGAAAGGCTTCGGTATGAATCTGCGCGACAGCCGCTTGGCTTCCGCGACATCGGTCCGGTCGTCGTCGTCTGCGGATTGTCCGCTCATGGAGATGATCAGAAGCTCCGGTCGAATCCGCGCGACCTCACTCATGAGCTTCAGGCCACTGAATTTTGGCATGTTGATATCGGTGATCAGCAAGGAGTAGGAAGCGGGCGTGGCGGAAAAAAGCTCGAGTGCCTCCTGCCCATTGCGGCAGGTGGTGACTAAATAGTTGTGCTCAAGGAGTGTCCCGGCGATGAGGTCGCGGATCATGGTTTCATCTTCCGCCAAGAGGATGGATTCGCCCTGACCGTTTGGAACCAGGGCCGGCGGCGGGATTTCGACATTGGGCGCTTTCTCTGACTCGGCGGGAAGCAAGAGCCGGAAGGTGCTTCCGTGGCCAGGCTCCGTGAAGACTTCGATGGTTCCATGGTGGGTACCCATGATGCCGCGGACGGTCGACAGCCCCAGCCCCGTGCCCTTGTCGATCGCTTTGGTGGTATAGAATGGCTCCCAAATGTGCTCCAGCACCTCGGGCGGAATGCCCGTGCCCGTGTCAGTGACTTTGAGTTCGAGCCAGGGTGTCGTGGCTCCGTTGGGTGAACCCGCGACCGCTGGTCCATCAATCATGAGATTGGCCAGGGACAGCCGCAGGGTGCCGCCGGCGGGCATGGCGTCGCGGGCGTTCACACACAGATTGAGGAGCACTTGGTGGAGCTGGGTGGGATTGCCGCGCACCGTCCAGAGGTCGGAGGGAATGCTGTGCTCGATCACAATGTTCTTGGGGAACGTATTCTCCACGATCTCCATGAGGTCCATGGCGAGGTGCCGCACCTGCACGATTTGCATCTCTCCGCCGGTGGTGCGGGCAAACCCGAGGATCTGCTTGACCAGGCTGACGCCGCGATTGGCGCTCTGTTCCAGATTGGACAGGATTTTCAAGTCGCGCGCGGAGGGATGGCTGGCGCGAAGCATCTGCGGGGCAAACAGGATGGGGGCGAGTACGTTGTTGAGATCATGGGCGATGCCTGCCGCCAGCATGCCCAGGTTCTCGAGTCGCTGGAGCTGAAGGGATTTTCCCTCGAAGAGTTTCCGCTCGGTGATGTCCAGCACGAGCGCGATCTGCGCGGAGCGGCCCGCGTAGGACAGCGCGGAGGTGACGACGTTCACCTGGATGATCGTGTAGTCCTTCCGGGTATGTTTCCACTCCCGGGAGCTTTTCCCCGTGGAAGTGGCCTGGCGCATTTCCCGCTTCACGGCTCCGACGTCCTCCGCCAGATGCAGGTCCGTGAATTTCTTCGCGATCAATTCCTCGCGCGTGAAACCGTACTGCTGCTCGGCCGCCTTGTTGGCCTCGAGGATCTGCGGGGTCTCGGTGTCGTAGAGCAGCACCGGCACGGGGTTGCAGTCGAAAATCTGGCGGTAGCGGACTTCGCTTGCCATCTGCAGGGCCTCCGCCTGCTTGCGCGCCGTGAGGTCGGAGAGGGTGGTCACGATCCGGCGGGTACCCGTGGTCGGATCCTGAAACGCCCGGGAGGTCAGCTCCGCCCACTGCACGCGGCCATCACGGTGGAGGTAGCGTTTCTGGACGGTGTAGTGGTCCACTGCGCCGGCGTGGAAGATTTTCGCCGCGGCCTGTTGCCGGGCGTAATCCTCCGGGTCGGAGACCCGGGCAAAAATGCCCGGCTGGCTGGCTTCCTCGGCGGGGATCCCCGTGATTCTGGTATGCTCGGCGTTGACCATTAGCGTTCCAGCGTTCCCCGTAAGCGAGATTCCGATGGGGGCATGGTCGAAGATGGCGCGGAATACGGCCTCGCGCTGCTTCAGCTCGATTTCCGTCTGCTTGCGAGTCGTGATGTCGGTGCTGAAGCCGCCGAGCAGGACCCTCCCGTCAGCGAGTTTGATCGTGAATTTGGAGGTCGCCCACAGTCGGTCCTGAAAGGTTTCCTCAAACGTAATGGTCTCCTTGCTGGAGAGGGCCGCCTGATCGTTCTCATCAAATTTCGCCGCCTGGTCGGCCGGGAATAGATCCCGGTTGGTCTTTCCCTCCAGACTCGCAACGGCGAAGCCGAGGCGAGAAGCGAATCTCTCGTTGGCGTACAAAACCCGGCTGTTCGCATCCTTGATATAAGCCAACCCCGGGAACTGGTCCATGAAGTGACGGAGCAGTTGCAAGGTCTCGATCTGCGCCTGTTCGGCGGCCTTCCAAGCGGACATGTCCCGGATGATGGCGGTGTGATACTTGCCCTCCGGCACAGTCCAGCTCGACAAGGACATTAGGACGGGAAATTCCAACCCATTCCACCGCCGGCCGACCATGATCATGTCGCCGCGCGTGACCCCGGGGGCGTCGCCGGCATTCGCCCGGGCCATCCCGGCGCGGTGGGCCTCCTGGTAACGCTGGGGCATGAGCAGGGTGAGGGGCTGGCCCATCGCCTTGGCGGCGGAGTAGCCGAACATGCCGGCGGCACCGGAGTTCCAGTCCACGATGATGCCTTCCGTGTTGACCGAGATGATGGCCTCATGCGCGGATTCAGTCAGCGACCGATAGCGCTGTTCGCGGGTGCGCAACTGCGCCTCGCTCTGTTTGAGCTCGGTGATGTCGCTCAGGGCCAGATGATACACGATTGAACCGTCGTCGGTGAGCTCGGTGAGCGCCGAGACATGGATCCAGCATGGCGCTTCCGGCGGACCAATCAGGCGAAAATCAGCGGCCTGCGGGTCCCCGGTCTGGGCCAGGGCGTTGACGAGTGCGTAATAGCGGTCGCGATCCTCCTTCAGGACGCAGTGGGAAAACACCTGCTTCAGCAGGGTGGCGCGGTCCGTCCTTACCTGGTGCGCGAACGTTAAATTGCATTCCAGGATCTGGCCCTTGGGACTGAGCGTGCAATACCCGTTCGGGGCCAAATCATAGAGTTTGAAATAACGCAGGCGCATCACTTCCGCCGCCGCCTGCGTCCGGCGCAGTTCCTCGGCCTGCATCTCCAGCTCGATCTGATGCACCTCCAGCTCGTGGATGATTCTGGCGGCGTCCAAGGCGGCGGTCCCGGCCTGGACGGGCTTTTTCGCCGCCTTGTTGGCCTGGTAGATCGCTTCGGCCTGCTCCCGCAGCTCAGTGGGCCCGGCGGGCGGGTGGCTGGGTTTGGGTGGTTTCACGGCGCGCTCCTTTCCACTTGGTTCTCGTTGACCGTTCTTTCCGTGGTTGCCACCGCATACATCTTGCCGGCCTGATCCAACAGAGCGGTGGCGGTCATCCAGATGTCCACCACCGCCCCGCTCTTGCTGAGCCGTTGGGTGCGGTAGGGCAGGATGGTCGGGGCCTCGCCGAGCTCATGGATTTTGGCTATTTCCATCGGCTCCAGCTTCGGGGGAATCCGGTCACGGACATTGAGCTGCAGGGCTTCGGCTTCGCTCCAGCCATAGATCCGGACCGCACTGGGGTTCCAGGCGAGGGTGCGGCCCGCCAAGTCCTGCATGGTGATCGCATCGTGGGAATCCTTTACCACCACGGCCATGCGCATGAGGTGACTGGTCTGCTGGAGGGCGAGGCGCGCCCGCACGATTTCCGTGATGCCAAAGAAGGAGATCACCGCCCCTTCGATCACGTGGTCGACGGTCCGGTAGGGCTGGATCCGCATCAAATACCACTCCCCCGTCTTGGCCTGCACCTCGACCTCCTTGACCGCGAGCGTGTCCAGCACGCCCTGCACATCCGCCCCCAGGCGATCGTAGCCGATCAGGCTGTTGGTGAAGTGGAGGATCGGCCGACCCACATCGGAGGGGAGCAGGTTGATGAAGGAGTTGAACGCCGGGGTGAAGCGCATGATGCGCAACTGGTAGTCCAGGAATACCGTCGCGATGCCGGTGCCCGCGACCAGGTTGTTCATGTCGTTGTTGGCCCGCGTCAGGTCCGTGAGCTTGCTGTTCAACTCGGTGTTGACCGTGGCCAGCTCCTCGTTGAGCGACTGCAATTCCTCCTTGGAGGTCTCCAGCTCCTCATTGGCGGATTGCAACTCCTCGTTCATCGACTGCATCTCTTCGTTGGAAGCCTTGAGCTCCTCGGACGAGCTTTGCAGTTCCTCGCTGGCGCTCTGGAGGTATTCATCCTTGGCCCGCAGGGTCTGCTGGAGGGCGATGAAAGTGTCTTGGGTCACGCGTGGGGCCGGATGGGCCGGAAGCTGGGTGGGCTGGTCGGCTCGCGCCGGTGGCGCCAGCGCGGCGGTCGGTTGCTCTTCGAAGGTGACCAGGTACAGGCGCGATTCCGGGACCTGTCCCGGTTCGGGCTGGAGGGCGAGGACGGCCAAATCCACCCGCCGAAGGTGGCGGGCGACCTTGAGCCGCAGGCTCGGGCGATGGACGGTGATCTCGGTCTGCGTGGCTTCGTGGAAGGCGGATCGCAAGCTGGGCTCGAGGTCCCGGTGCACGGAAGTCAGGATGTTTTTTGCCCGCGGCGTGGCCTTCGCCGGTTGCAGGAACTTCCCGACGGGCCCATGCCAGTGGAGGATATCCCCGAGTCCATTGACCACAAAACCGCTCCGGTTGACTTGGTGAAGCCGAATCCGCGCCGTCGCCAAGCGCTGATTGAACTTGAAGCGGTTATCCTGGGCTGCAGCGGGCGGCTGGGCTGGGACGTCCGGCCGCAGCGACAGGGCCGGCGGGACTTTCATCCCACTCTTCCACGTCATTCGCCGGCGATACAGTCTGGCCCCGTAATCCAGGGTTTCGAACAAGAGGGGGGAATCGCCGGCCGTTTCGGAGCCGCCCAGCAACAGGGTGCCCGCGGGCTTCAGCGCAAAATGAAAGGTGGCCATGACCTTCCGCTGCAGTTCGGCGGTCAGATAGATCAGGAAATTTCGACAGCTGATGAGATCGAGCCGGGAAAACGGGGGATCCTTGATGATGTTCTGCTCTGAAAACACCACGAGTTCGCGGATTCTTTTGTCGACGCGGTAGCCGCCTGTGCCCGGTTCGAACGTAAAGAAGCGCTTCAGCCGCTCCCGCGTAAGATTCGCGGCAATTCCCGCCGGATACCGCCCCGAGCGCGCGTAGTCGATCGCATGGCCATCGATGTCGCTCGCAAAGATCTGCACCGGGCCGTGGAGATTGAGCAGTTCCTGACACTCCCGGACCAGAATGGCGATCGAGTAGGCTTCCTCGCCGGTGGAACAGGCCGCGACCCACAGCCGGACCACGCCGTCTTCCGGCTGGTTCGCCAGCAATTGGGGGATAACACTCTCCTTCAGCACCGCGAAAACCTCCGGGTCGCGAAAAAAGCGCGTCACTCCAATCAGGAATTCACGGATCAAGAGATCCAATTCAGCCGGGTTGCGCTGCAGGTACAGGACGTAGGCCGGCAGGTCATTGATTTGGAGCAACGCCATCCGCCGTTGGATGCGGCGGTTGATGGTGCTCGTTTTATAGAGGGAGAAGTCATGCCCGGTGTGTTTCCGCAGCAGGACGAAAATTTTTGCCCGGGCGTCGCCACTCGTCGAGTGCGACTCCGGGTGCCGATAGATTGGCCGGCCTTGGCAGTGCTTCGAGTAGGCGATCAGCTGCTTGCCCATTTCATGGGGCAACAGCATCTGGTCCACGATGCCGGCCTGGATGGCGCTCTGGGGCATGCTGCCAAACTCAGTGCTCGTGGGCGTCTGTGCCAGGACGATGCCGCCCTCGGCCTTGATGGCCCGCCCCCCCAAGGTGCCATCGCTGCCGGTGCCGGAAAGCACGATGGCCACCGCGTTTTCTTGCTGATCCTGGGCCAGGGAAGTGAAGAAGAAGTCAATCGGCAGGCGCAGCCCGCGGGTGGTGCTCTGCGCCAGGAGCTGGAACTCGCCGTTGATGATCGCCACATCCTGGCCGGCTGGGATGACGTAGACACAGTTTGGGCGTACCACCATGCCGCTGGTGATCAGATGCACCTTCAGGTGGGTGAAGCGCTGAACGAGTTCGGGCAGCAGGCTCACATGGTCCGGGGCCAGGTGCTGAACCAGCACGAACGCCATTCTCAGATCCGTATCAGGGGGCAGGGTGGAAAAGAACGCCTCGTAGGCCGCCAGCCCTCCGGCCGAAGCGCCAATACCGACGATCAGCAAACCCTGCGTGGTCGCGGCGGGATCGGCCTTAACCTTCGGTCGCGGGGCTTTAACCATGGCTGCACTCTTGGGCGCACGGTAAATAATAGCCTTTGGCTTGGGCTTTTTACTTAGTCTCATGATGAAAATTAGCCGGTTGCTGGGAATAATATGACCAAACCAGCAAATAGCGACCTAGATTGCGCTCCCAGTCGCGCCCCGGAACCGGGCCTGGCCGGTTTGACCCCGGCCGGCATCGACGGCGAATGTTAGCGGGTGCCGGAGCCACGGCCACAATCCCACGCTGGGCGGTTGCTTGAGCCATGGCGGGGATCCCGGAGGGAGTTTCTGCCCCTGCCGGGTCCCGGTCACGAAGCGGGCCGCGGGAGCTTGGCTCGACCGCCGGTCAAAAGTGCAAAATAGGTCCCAGCTTGCTGCCACTCTGCTGCCACTCTCTCATTTTGAGAGTGGAGGCGCGGGCCGGAATTGAACCGGCGCATAGAGCTTTTGCAGAGCTCGGCCTTACCACTTGGCTACCGCGCCTTGACTCACAAGGGGGCGCACGTTGCAGCAAAAAAAATCCTGCCGCAAGTACTGAAATCAGCGGCCACCCGTCCGGCGGCACCGTGGGCTCGGCTCTTGCTTGTGCGACCGCTGGGCGTTCATCGTCGCGGATAAACATGGAAAAGACCACCTGCCCGGCCTGCACGATGGAGGATATCATCAGTCACCCCGACCGCTGGGAGTGCGCGACCTGCGGCCATGAATGGCCGAAAGCGGCCGTGGCCGAGGCGCCGCGGGAGGTGCGCGACGCGCATGGGACCGTGCTCGTCGACGGTGACGCCGTGATCCTGATCAAGGACCTCAAGCTCCGGGGCGGCTCCGGTGTGCTCAAGCAAGGGGCGAAGATGAAAAGCATCCGGCTGGTCGAGGGAGACCACGAAATTGACGGCAAGATCGACGGCGTGGCCCTGGCGCTGAAGGCCTGCTTCGTGAAAAAGGCCTGACCCGAACCTAGCCTAGGTTTGGTTTGAAACGGACGGAGCCTCCCGGCTGTCCCGGGGGAGTCGGAAGCCGATCCGGCCGGCGCAAACCCGCTCAGCGCTTGAAGCCCGGCTGGCCCAGCGCTTCGTCAATAAAGGCCAGCATGTTCTCCAGCGGCACGTCGCTCTCGACGGCGTGCGCCGGCGCAAGGATGTAGCCGCCGTCACGACCGAGCGCGATCAGGCGGCGCGTCTCCGCCCGCACGTCGTCGGCTGTGCCATAGGGGAGGGTCCGCTGGGTCGAAAGGCCGCCATGAAACGCGAGGCGGCCGTGAAAGCGCGGGATCAGCTCGGCCACGTTCATCACCTCGGGCTGGAAGGGATTGAAGCAGTTCACGCCGTCCGCGATGAGCGAGTCGAACAGTTCGTCCACGTCGCCGCACGAGTGGATGAACACGGATTTTCCCGCCGACCGCACCGCGGCGTACATGCGCTTCAGCTCGGGCTCGATGAACTCGTGCCAGAGCCCCGGCCCCATCTGTAGGCCCTGCTGCTGGCCCCAGTCGTCGCCGAAGTATACGCCGTCGATGTCGAAGGTCAGGGCGTGCCGGACCTGGGCAAGGTTGAAATCCGCGATCGCGCGCAGCAGTTCGCGCACAAAGTCCGGGTTTTCGACGAAGTCCATCATCAGGTTCTCCATGCCCCGCAACGTCCAGGCGCGCTCGTAGAGCGAAAAGCCGATGGGGAACACCCGGAAGCAGTCGGGCTGGCGCGCGATCATCTCCGGCACGGCGTTGAAAAAAGTGCCGTCGGTCGGATCCGGAAACCGGTAGCCGGTGAGCGTGGGTTCGCCGAGCTGCGGGCTGACCACCTGGCCGATGTCCTTGTCCACCGAGCGGTCCCACACCACGCCGAAGGGATCGCGGAACCGATCCTGGCCCAGGTCCACAAAGCTACCGGCGGGATTCACGGCCCAGGCGAGATGATCGTGCAGCAGCAGGTCGAGGCAGGTGGACCCGAAGTGGCGCTCGAGCTTCTCCCTCGCCTCCAGCGTAAACGAGAACGACCACGGCACATAGGGCGGGCGCTGGTGGGAGAGGACTTGGCGGATGACGTCGCGTTTGGTCATGGAAGGGGCGTGGGCAGGCTCCGGAATGAGTCCTCTGGCGTGGGACTATGCGCGGAAAGAGCGGCGCCGGCTCCGCAGGGGATGCACTAAGCGCCGCATTTTTTGGCGCGGCCGATGCGAATAGTTTTGAAGCGGGCGGCGGCGGCCTTAGGTCAAGGGGCTTCGCCGGGGAATCACCCCGGCTGTTTTTTAGGATTTACCCATGAAATCACGCTACAAGCAGGCCAAGGAAATCAAGGTCGGCGTCATCGGTTACGGCGGCGCCTTTAACATGGGTCGCTCCCATCTGCTGGAAATGCAGAAGGCGGGCATGACGCCCTGGGCCGTGGCCGAGCCGGATGCGGCGCGCCTCGCTGTGGCCGCGACGGATTTTCCCGGCATCCAGACTTTCCCGAGCGTGAGCGCGATGCTGGCAGGTTCGGAGGTGAACCTCGTCGTGATCATCACGCCGCACAACACGCACGCGCCGCTGGCGCTACAGTGCCTGCGCGCAGGCCGGCACGTGGTGTGTGAGAAACCCTTTGCGATCACCACGGCGGAGTGCGACACGATGATCGCCGCGGCGAAGAAGGCCGGCGTGATGCTGTCCACGTATCATAACCGCCACTGGGACGGCTCGATCATGAAGGCGCTGGAGGTGCTGAAGTCCGGCGTGATCGGTGATCTTGTCCGCGTCGAGTGCCACATGGGCGGCTGGTGCAAGCCCGGTGACTGGTGGCGTTCCAGCAAGACCATTTCCGGCGGCATCCTCTATGACTGGGGCGTTCACGTCCTGGAATACGCGCTGCAGCTCGTGAACTCGGAGATCACCGAGGTCACGGGCATGGCCAAAAAGGGCTTCTGGGCGCCGCAGTCCAAGTGGGGCCAGGACACGATTGAGGACGAGGGCTTTGCCGTCGTGCGCTTCAAGAGCGGCGCGTGGGCGACGCTTTGCATTTCGCAGATCGATGCCAACATGAAGCGCGGCATGGTCGAGGTGACCGGCACCAAGGGCACGTTCCTGTGGGAGTACGACACCCACGAGATCATCGTGCGCGCCGGCGACCAGACCACGGTCACGAAGGGCCGGAATCCGCCGACGCAGTGGGAGAAATATTACGCCAACGTCGCGGCGCACCTGGTGAAGGGCGTGCCGCTGATCATCACCGCGGAGTGGGCCCGTCGCCCGATCCACATTCTCGATTTGGCCGACCGCAGCGCGAGCGAGGGGCGGACGCTGAAGGCGAAATACGGCTAAGGGATGCGGGCGAGCGGGTTGACTCCAGCCCGCTGGCCCAGCCCGCCCAAGCAAACGCGTTGGGGCCAACGCGTGCCACCGGCTAGCGCCGCGGCAGCCGCCGGTATTCGTCGCTCGAGCGGAGGGCGTCGCGGACGCGGTTTTCGTCCCAGCCCTGCTCGGCCATGCGCTTCAGGTAGGTGGCGAATCCGGCGGCGTCGGCCTCGCGGCGGAGAATTTCGCGGTAGGCACGGGCGATGACTTCCCGGGCGTGAAGCTCGGCGTATTCGCGGCTGCGGAGGAGTTCGGCCCGCAGCTCGGATTCCGACAGGCCCTCGCGCAGGGCGCGGGAGTACTTGGCACTGCCGGCGGGATCGGGCTCGCGCCGGAGCACCTCGCGGTAAAGCCGGCGGATGATTTCGCTGACGTCGCGGTGGAGGAACTCGGGGCTGTGGCGGATGGCATCGCGCAGCTGGTCCTCGGTCCACCCGCGGCTCATCAGCCGGTCGCGGTAATCGCGCTGGCCGCGTTCGTCAGGATCACGGCCGAGGAGGTCGTGGTAGGCGGCGCGGACGGCGCGTTCGGCGTCGCGGCGTTCCCACTGGATGAAACCCGGGGCGGCCGGCCGGAGGGGTTCGATGCGGACGGAGGAAACCCGCTGGGCCCAGGTCGTGCCGTGGTGGTCGCCGAGCGAGAGGGCATTCAGGTCGGCGGCATCGCGGGTCAACGTCGCGGTGGCGCCCTGGAAATCGGCGTGCTCATACAGGAGGAGCAGCACCGGGCCCTCGACCCGGATGGAGGCGATGCGGTCGTTCCACTTGCGGCCGCGGGAGTCGCGGACGTATTCCAGATTCTCGAGGGCACCGGCGGCCGGCACGATGAGGGGCTCGCCGCTGAAATTGGGCCCCGGGAAAAACAGCACACGCCCCGGGGGCGGGCCATACGGCGTTCCGGGCAGCGGGCCGGGCCGGGAGACGGGTTGCGCGCGGACGGGGAGGGCGAGCAGGGCGAGGAGCGCGCCCAGCAAGAAGGCCGGGCAGCTGGGCAGTTTGGAGGAAGCGGTCATGGCCGGAGGGTCCTTCTGACCGAGGCGAATGGTCCAGTTGGCCGGAATCAAAGTGCGCAGCGAAGTTCCACGGGAGTCTTCGCTGCGCGCAGACTGACAAACGGGCTCACGCCCGCTTCCAGGCCTTGTCGAGCTCGCGGCGCAGGACGACGGCGTCGGGCCACGCGGGCGGGAGGCCGCTGATGTTGTAGCCGGCGCCACCCTCGTGGTACGGCCCCATTTCCGGGCAGACGTAGAGGGTGCGGTTTTTGTTCTTCGGCGCGGCCTTCCAGACCCGGAAGAGGGCGACGCAGAAATTGAGGTAGCTCTTGGCCTCGTCGCTGAGCTTGCCCTGGTAGGTGACGGGCACCTGGCAGTGGTGGCCGTTGAACGGGCGGCAGTGCGACTGTTCGCCGTTCTGCACGAGGGCGGGATGGTCGAGGAGACGCTCGGCGTAGTTGCCGGGCCCGAGGTGCTTCACGACGGAGAAGTGCGAGAAATCGAAGTTGATTTTGATCATCTTGCCCGTGGCCTTCTTGTAGAGGCGGGCGATCTCGTAGGTCTTTTCCGGGGTCTCGGTGCAGCAGTCGCGGTGGACCTCGAGGGAGAGGACCACGCCGCCGATCTTGGCGGCCTCCTTCTCCATCGCGATCCAGTGCTTGGTTGCGAGGGCGGGCAGGGTGTCGTGGTCGTCGAGCTGGACGTTGATCTGCACGGCGCCGGCGTCCTTCTGGGACTGGATGCGCTTGGCGAAATCCTTGGGATCGCCCGAGGAGGTGGAGACGAAGCCGAGCACGTGCTTCAGGCCGTATTTCTTGGCGAGAAGGCCGCACTCGGGCGTGAGGCCGGTGGTGAAGCCATCAAAACCCGCGGCTTTAACGGCTTGGATCTTCTTCTCCAGCGACCACTGCTTGGCGGCCGAGGGGTGATTGACGAGGGACCAGAGGTTGGCGATGTGGGCGATTTTAGGCATTTTCGAATTTCAATTTTCGGTTTTCGATTACGGAGAGGGGAGGCGGTTTTGATTCGCGAATTCTGATTGTCGGAACCCTCCGGCGGCGGGGGACGCCCGCCGGAGCGAATCGAAAATCCAAATTCGAAAATTACGCGTGTCGGCCCTTGAAGGTGAGTTCGGCGACGCCGGATTTGTCGAGGCTGCCGAGGCCGAGTTTCACCATCTGGTCGAACTGGGCCTTGGTGGCGTTGGCGAGCGGGAGGTTGAGGCCGACATCCTTGCCGAGCTGGGCGGCGATGCTGCTGTCCTTGGCGGCGTGGGCGCCGGAGAAGAAGCACGAGTGGTCGCGGTTCTGCATGTCCTCGCCGTCGGTCTTGAGGACCTGCGAGTTGGCGCCGGTCTGGAGGAACACCTCGCGGAGCATCGCCAGGTCGAGCCCGAGCGCGGCGCCGAGGCCGAGGCCCTCAGCGAGGCCGGCGGTGTTGATGTTCATGACCATGTTGACGAGCGCCTTGACCTGCGCGGCCTGGCCGGTTGGGCCGATGTAGCGGAGGGCGGTGCTGAGCTGGTCGAGGATGGGCTTCACCTGGTCGAAGGTGGCCTTGTCGCCGGCGCACATCAGATAAAGTGTGCCGTTGCGGGCCTGGGGAATGGACGAGGCCATGCAGCCTTCGAGGGAGATGGCGCCGGCCTGCTTCGCCCGCTTCTCCACCTCGACGTGGACCTTGGGCGTGAGCGTGGCGCAGTTGATGAAGATCCTGCCCTTGGCCCCGGTGAGGAGGGAGTCGCCGCTCTCGGCGAACACAGCCAGCTGGGCGGCGTCGTCAGTGACGACGGTGAAGATGATGTCGGCGGCGGCGGTGACGTCGGCGAGCTTGGCGGCGTGCGTGGCACCGATTTCCTTGGCGAGCTCGGCCGCGCTGGGCGCGTGCACGTCATAAACCGCGGTGACCGTGTGGCCGGTATCCTTGAGGCGGCGGGCCATGTTAGCGCCCATGCGACCGACTCCGACGAAGGCAATTTTCTGCGACATATGTTTGGTGGGATGGGTTAGGTTTATTTGGACGTGAAAAAGGGATTGTGGCGTTTTTCCTGGCCGAGCGTGGTCAGCGGGCCGTGGCCGCAGGCGAGGACGGTGTCGTTGGGGAGGGTCAGAATCTTCTCCTTGTTGTTGCGGTACTGCTCGGCGAAATGCGTCGGGCTGCCGCCCATCGAGCTGGCGAAGACGGAGTCGCCGACGATGGCGAGCGGCCAGCTGAGGCCGGTGATGTAGAACGTCGTCATGCCGGGCGAGTGGCCCCAGGTGAAGAGCGTCTTGATCGCGAGCTTCCCAATGTGGAAGTGGGCGTTCTCCTTGAAGGTCTTGGCGCCGGGGAAGTCCACGGGCTCGAGTTCGCCGGCCCAGACCTCGGCCTTGGTCCCGGCGGCGAGCTTCGGCAGGTCGGCGATGTGGTCGTCGTGGGTGTGGGTGAGGAAGATGTATTCCACCTTCAGCTTCTCGGCGTGGATGGTGTCGAGCATCGCGTCGCAATTGGCTCCGGTGTCGAAGGCGGCGGCGAGCTTCGTGCGGGAGTCCCACACGAGATAGCTGTTCACCGTCATGTCCTCGAACGCCGTGTTGAACGCCGCGAAGCCCGAGGGAAAGTTCGGCTGCTCGGGGTACCAGGACTTGGCGGTGAGGACCTCAAGGGCGTCCGGGCCGAGGTGGAGATGGCGGGCGACGCGGCGGATGACGGCGACGATGGGCTGGCCACCCTTGACGGCGGCCAGGTCGGTGACGGAGACCTCGGCCCGCTTGGCGAGATCCTCGTCGGAGATCTTCAGGCCGCGCTGGGTCTTGTTGATGACGTCGTTGAAATTATCTTCGAGGGGAATGCGGGCCATGCGCAGCCAGTAAAGCTGGGCGCGCAAGCGGCGCGCAAGCTGGAACCGCGGTAAAAATCGCGGCGGGGGATTTCACCGCGGTGGCGATGGGTGAGGGGCGATCGGCGGAGGGGAGGAAGCAAAACCCGGCGGAGTGAGCTGAGCTTTCCCTCGCCCCTCACCCGCGGCGGCCACCGGCCGCCGCTCACATCGGTTTCGGCGAGCGGGGCGGACAGGTGGTGGCGTTGGTCAGCGGCTTCGCCTGCCGGATGCGGCCGAGCAGGTCCTGATAGAAATCGTAAGGCGCGTGGCCTGGCGTCCGGATGAGTTTTTTGGCCAGGTCGGCGGAGACCTCGTTGTGCCGCTGCTGGTATTCGGCGCGAACCTGGGCGCCGCGTTCGCGGTAGTTGGCGTTGTCGATGCCGGCAAATTCGGCGAGCAGGGGCAGCCACTTGTGGGCATACTGGACGTGCGCGGTCTCGTCGATGATGTCGAAGAGCATCATCTCGGCGGACTCGAGGTCGTGGCCCTCCTTGAAGTCCTGGTAGCCCTCCTGCTTGACGATGAAGTGGCCGGTCTCGGCGACGAGGCCGATCATGAAGACATGCTCATACATTTGGGCGCGGGTGATGTGCGTGTCGGAGCGGATGCCGTCGAGGTACTTCGGGTAGTCGCGATAGGCCTGTTCAAGGGGAATGCCCTGCTCCTTGGCGGCGGCCTCGAGGATCGTGACGCGCGCCGTCTGGTCGTAATCGGGGAACCCGGTATCGCTGAAATCAATGCCCAAGTCCCGCATGCGGGAGTAGCCCGAATCGCCGTGGCGGGATTCGTCCCACAGGTGCCGGGAGATGTCGTGATGCCACTCCCACGGCATGTAGTGTCCGTCGTACAGCCAGAGCAACTGGTCGTCGGGGATGTTTTTCTCCATCATGTACGCGTAGGCCCAGAACAGACGGCGGGCCTCGATGCTCGTGGGGAAGTCGACGCGGACATACTGCATGAAGTCGTGCTTGGGCCACATGGGGGTGTCGCGGGCGCCGAAGCGGGGGTACTTGAAATCGGTGCGGGCCCCGGCGGGCTGGGCGCCCGCGTCACCCGCGGCAACGGGCAGCGCCGCGTGGAAGCCGCCGCCTTCGGCGATCGCGCGCTCGACGGCCTCACGGTAGGCGAGGGTGGTGGTGTGCGGGTGGCGGCGGCGGTAGTCCCGGTACCAGAGAAATTCCTGGCTCTTGATCTGGTTGATCTCGTGGAGCAGGGCGACCGTGGGCGCATCGTGCACGGGGTGCGCGTGGGTCGAGTATTCGCCGTAGGCGGTGAGCAGGGCCTTGAGGAGAATCTCATAGATGCCGTCGAGGGCATCGTTGTGGTTCGTGGCGAGCAGGACGGTGTTGGCGATGTGTTCGAGGCGGCTGGAGACAGGGGCGTCGGGTTTGCCGCCCGGGAACTGGGCGACGCGCTCGCGGAGGCGGCGGACGCACTCGGCCTGGTCCCAGACGTGGCGATGGATGACGCTCTTGTCGGACCACGGCGCGACGGCGCGACCCCAGCCGCAGATGAGCCGGTGCGTGGCTTTTTCCAGGTACTGCCAGTCGTTGAGCAGGTCCACGATCGTGGGCTTCTGCTTGGACTCGGGCGTGACGACAACGCGGCGGGGAGGGGTGGCGACGGGGGCGGCGGCGACAGGACTCATAGTGTTACCCTAGCATTAACGCTTGCCATCTGGCAATGTCTGCAAGGGTTTTATTTGTGCCTAAAACTGACCATCACCTCTGGCATAACCCCTTTACGCCGCATGGCTTGAAGCCGCCGGTGGGGGAGGGGGGCGACAGTTTCCAGATCCATGAATGCGGGCTGCTGCGGCTGGGGGCCGGATGGAATTACCGGGATGTGTGCAGCCCGTACTGGCGCCTCTATTACGACCGGACCCCGGGCGCGTGGATCGAGTCGGCCGGCCGGCGGTATCCGCTGACGCCGGCCCGGTTCCTGCTCGTGCCGGACGGGGTGGCGTTCAATTGCGGCAGCCGGCCGGGGGCGGAGCACATGTGGGTGCATTTCTCCTTGTATCCATCCCTGACCGAGGCGAGCGCGGGGATCGTGGAAATTCCGGCCACGCGCCTCGGGCGCGCGCTGGCGCGCGAGTTACAGCGGCGGATTGAAAAAGGCCAGGCGGTCGCGGCGGCGCACGCGGGGGCGGGGCTGCTGCACCTGGTGTTGGCCGAGTTGGGGCCGGAATGGTTCACGGCGATCCCGCCGCGCCTGCGCAAGCTTTACAGCTGGATCCAGCATCAGCTGGGCGGGGAGATTTCGAACGGGCTGCTTGCGGCGCAGGCGGGTCTGAGCGTCGAGGCGTTCATCCGCTGGTTCAAGGCGGCGACCGGCCGGACGCCGGCGGCGTTCGTGGCGGAGCGGCGGATCCGCGAGGCGTGCCGGCGGCTGGCGTTTTCCACCGACTCGATCGAGCAGGTGGCGGAGGCGGTGGGGTTCGCGAACCGCCACCATTTCAGCCGCGTGTTCAAGCAGCACGCGGGATGCGGCCCGGCGCAGTTCCGGCGCGGGCGGGCGTGAGTCCCATGGGCCTGGACGCCCGGGGCTTGCAGAAGCGATTACTGTAAACATTGCAATATACGGTGTATTAATTACATCGAATTGGCATAAAGACAGAGCGTGACATGATATAGTCTATCCGTTGTATCCACCCCCTCTATGGTCACTAATAAAATCAAACTCCTCGAGGACGCGAAGGCCAAGGTCGCCAGGCTGGAGCAGGCCATTCAGGCCCAGCTGGCCAATGAACTGGCCTCGCTGCCCCGGAAATACGGCTTCTCGAGCCCTCAGGCTTTCCTGAAGGCCTTCCGGTCCGTCGCGGGCGACGCCCTGGTCTCGGCGGGCAACAAGGTCGGTGGCAAGCGTCGCAAGCGCGCCATCATCACGGCTGACACGAAGGCCCAGGTGAAGAGTCTGGTCATTGCGGGCAAGACGGGCGGCGAAATCGCGAAGGCGATTGGCATCTCCCTGCCCAGCGTGCAGAACATCAAGAAGGAACTCGGGCTCGTCAAAAAGCGCCGCTGAGCGCCCGGTACGCCTGATCCACCCCGGCCCCCGCCCAATCCGCGGGGGCTTTTTATTTGTCTGGTCGCGCGCCGCGCGTTTGCTGAACACTCCGCCATGCCCGATTACATCCAGGCCAACACGAACGGCCGGCTGCACGACGCGCGGGAGCCATCGCTCCCCCCGCTGAACCGCGGCTATCTCTATGGCGACGCCATCTACGAGGTCTGGCGGACGTATCACGGGGTGATCTTTGCCTGGGAGGAACACTGGCGGCGGCTGGAGTGGTCCGCGGCGGCGCTGCATTTTGCCCTGCCGCTGGCCCCGGCCCCGATGCGGGCGGAGATCTTCAAGACCGTGGCGGCCTTCCGCCGGGTGGTGCCCGGTGACGGCGACCTCTACATCCGCCTGCAGATCACACGCGGGGGCGGTCCGATCGGGCTGGATGTCGCGCTGGCGGACCAGGCCGACTACGTGCTGCTGGTGCAGGCTAACAAGGCGCACCCGGTGGAGATCCTGCGCGACGGACTGAAGCTTTCGGTCGCCACGACGCTGCGGCGCAATCCGGCGGAAAGCCTCAACCCCGCGTGGAAGACGGGCAATTACCTGAACAACATCCTCGGCCTGCGCGAGGCACGGGCCCGCGGGGCGGACGAGGTGGTTTTGCTCAATCACGCCGGTGAGGTGACCGAGGCGGCCGTGTCGAACCTGGCGTTTGTGCGCGGCGGGAAAGTTATCACGCCGCCGCTGACGGCGGGAATTCTCGGCGGGATTACCCGCGAAATCCTGCTGACCGAGGTGGCGCCGAAGGCGGGCATCGCGGCGGAGGAGGGGACGGTCTGGCCGGAGGATTTCGGGCGGATGGAGGAGTGCTTTCTCCTCTCGACGACCAAGGACCTCACGCCGGTGGGTGCGATTGACGCCCAGCGTTTTCCAGTGCGCGCCGATTCCGTGACGGCGCGGCTGAAGGCGGCGTTTGGCGAGTATACGCGAGCGTATGCGACACGGCATCCGGAATTGCGGGTCATTCCCTGACCGAACATGAGCGACACGGAAGATCCGGCGTTCGAGCAGTTCTGGGCGGACGCCCTGCAACCGAAGTGGGCGGACAAATCCGAGTCATCGCAGCGCCGGGTGGACTGGTGGCGGGATGCGAAGTTTGGGATGTTTGTGCACTGGGATCCTTCGAGCCTGGTCGCGAGCGAGATCAGCTGGAGCAAGCAGTACTACGCCGATAACGGCGAACAGCTCCTCGACAACCCGCGGCCGAGTCCGGACCTCCACGGCATCAAGGAACACCGGTTCTGGCTCGACTGGTTCAAGCCGGCGGTCCCGCGGGAAGTCTATGACAACCTGCATAAGTCATTTTATCCGGGGATGTTCGACGCGGACCAATTTGTCGGCGCGGCCAAGCAGGCCGGCATGAAATATCTCATCCAAGTCACGAAGCACCACAACGGCTTCTGCATGTGGGACACGAAGTTCACCGACTTCAATATCATGGCCACGCCGTACCGCCGCGACCTGGTCGTGGCCATGGCGCAGGCCTGTGCCCGGGCGGGGATTCGGTATGGCATCTATTACTCGCAGCGTGACTGGCATCACCCGGACTACGGCCCGGAGCGGATGGCGCAGTACAACGAGTACATGTACCACCAAGTGGAGGAGCTCCTCCTGAAATGCCCGAACATCGAGGTGATCTTCTTCGACACCGAGCACTATTACCCGTGGCAGCTCTGGGACGGGAAAAAGCTTTTCCAGATGATTCACCGGCTGCGGCCGAAGGTGATCATCAATGACCGCTGCGGGGTGGCGGCGGACTGCACGACGCCCGAGCAGAGCATCGGGGAGTACAACCTCGAGCGGGACTGGGAGTCGTGCATGACGTTCACCGGCTTCTGGTCCTGGCACGGGTTTCAGGCTCCGGTGATTCCGTTCGAAGAATGCCTGCGCCACCTGGTGCGCTGCGCGGGTGGGGGCGGCAACCTGCTGATGAATATCGGACCGCTGCCGACGGGCCAGATCGATCCCCGCGAGGCCGACCGGCTGCAGCGCATGGGGGCGTGGCTGGCGCAGAACGGCGCGAGCATTTACGGCACGCGGGGCGGGCCGTTTCCGCCGGGGGATTACGGCGTGTCCACGCGGAAGGGTGACACGGTTTATGTGCACGTGCTCCAGTGGCCCGAGGGCGAGGTCGTGATGCCCGCGCTGGCGCGTCGGGTGGTGTCGGCGCGGCTCTTGGCGGGCGGGAAGGCTGGCCTGCAGCAGAGCGGCGAGGGCCTGCGCCTCATGGTGGCGCCGGCGGACCGCACGGAGCCGGACACGATTATCGTGCTGGAACTGGCGCGCGGGTAACCGGCGCGATCGCGCTCAATACCGCGCGAGGGCCGGGTCGATCTCCACGGCCCAGGCCTCGATGCCACCCGCGATGCTGCTGACGGCGGTGAAACCCTGGTCGCGCAGAAAATGGGTCACGCGCAGGCTACGCTGGCCGTGGTGGCAGAGCACGAGCAGGTGGCGGTCCCGGGGCAGGGAGTTCACGTGGGCGGGAACCTCGCGCATCGGGATGGACCGCGTCCCTTCGAGGTGGGCGATGGCGAGCTCGTCCGGCTCGCGCACGTCGAGGATCAGCGCCTGGTCGGGGCCGGCGGTCACCAAGGCACTGGCCGCGGCGACGGTGATTTCGAGCGGGAAGGGGGAAGACGCCATGACGGCGTAAGAGAGCCGGTTCGACCGGGGTCGCAAATGAAATTGCGCCCGGCGGTGACCGACGCCGGAATCAGGGGCATGCGTTGCCTCGGCATCGATTACGGCACCCGGCGCATCGGGCTCAGCTACGGCGACGAACTCGGCGTGGCGACGCCCCTGCCTGCGATCACGGATGCGGCGCCGGAGAAACGCTGGGCGGCGCTGGTGGCGGTGGTGAAACAGCGCGCCGCGACCGACCTCGTGCTCGGTTACCCGCTGAACATGGACGACACCGCCGGCCCCAAGGCGAAAGAGGCGGAGGCGCTGGCCGTGCGGCTGCAGGGCGAACTCGGCCTGCCGGTGCACCTCGTGGACGAACGGCTCACCAGTTACGAGGCGGAGTCCACCATCGCGAAGTCGAAGCGGCGCGAGGTGCGCGCCAGCGGGCTGATCGACTCGCGGGCGGCGACGCTCATCCTGCAGGATTTCCTCGACCAGAAATCGCCGCCGCCGGCCGTGGAGGAGACGGAGGCGGAGTAATCGCAAAAGCGCTAAAGTTCAAAATGTCCCGGATCGTCCTCCGCGCTTTCGCCCTTTTGCGCTTTTTGCGATAAACCTGCTCCCTAAATACCTTTGACTGCCTTCTCTCGCCAAACCCAACGCTGGAAATGCACCTGTGCCTACGCCGGCACGGGGTTTGCCGGCTGGCAGAGCCAGGCGCGGTCCAATGCGGTGCAGGACATCATTGAGAAACGGCTGGCGCAGATTTTTGGTCAGCCGATCCGGATTCATGGCAGCGGACGGACGGATTCCGGGGTGCACGCGCACGGGCAGGTGTTCCACTTTGATGCCGAGTGGCGTCATGGCGTGGACAAGCTGATCGCGGCATTCCGCGCCGGGCTCCCGGCGACGATCCAAGTGAAGTCGGTGCGGGCAGTGGCGGCGGATTTTCACGCGCGGTTCGATGCCAAGGCGAAGCGGTACGTGTACCACCTGCAGCTCGGCGACGCGGATCCCTTCAACCGGGCATATTGCTGGTCGGTGTTTCGTCCGCTGGATTTCTCCGCCATGCAGGCAGCGGCGGCGGTGTTGCGCGGACGGCATGATTTCCGGGCGTTCACGGCGCTCGGCGGGCAGGGGGAGACACCGGAGAACGCGGTGCGCAACCTGCGCCGGTTGGACCTGGTGAAGCGCGGCCGGAGCATCACCATCACGGCCGAGGCCGAGGGTTTTTTATACAAGATGATGCGCAGCCTGGTCGGGATGCTGGTGAGTGTGGGCGAGGGGAAGGTCACTCTGGCGGAGGTGCGGACGATCCTCGCGTCGAAGAAACGCACGGCCCGCGTGCTGACGGCCCCGCCGCAGGGGCTGTTCTTGGTGAAGGTCTTTTACTCCTGACGACCCCGGCCGTCCGTGGAAGACGCGGATACGGATTTATCGCGGAAGCGTGCGGTGCGGAATGGGGGAATCGATTCATCCTCGGACTGTCATTCTGAACGAAGGGAAGAATCCAGTTGGACGACCGCGAAGCGCGCGGCGCCATCTCACTGGATTCTTCGCTGCGCTCAGAATGACAAACTTCCGGCCTTTCGGGTCCTCGGGGCTTCGTGATAAAACGCTTCCGCCTTCCGTGAACAAGGTGAACGCCACGCTCGGTCAACTTGCGCGCGGGCTGGGCGACGTGGTGTTTCCACCGGGGTGCGTGATGTGCCGGGGTTTGGTGGATGCTGGCGCGGACAACGGGACTGCGGACGGCGGGACTACGGACAGCGGAACTACGGACAACGAGACTACGGACGACCGGGCGGGCGGTTTCCGGCATGTGTGCGGGCGCTGCGTGAAGCAGATTGATTTTGTGTCACCACCGCACTGCTCGGCCTGCGGGCATCCGTTTTACGGCGAGATGGCAGGGGAACGAATGTGTCCGCATTGTGAGGGACTCGCCCCGGCTTACCGTGAGGGCCGGACGGCGGTGCTGTTGAAAGGCCCGGCGCGGGCCCTGGTGCATGAGCTGAAGTATCACCGGGGCCTGTTTGTGCTGTCGGACATGGAGGAAATATTCCGGCGTTCGCCGCACGTGCTGGAGCTGGCGCGCGGCGCGGTGCTCGTGCCGGTGCCCTTGCACCCGCGCAAGGAGCGTGAGCGCGCTTACAACCAGAGTCTGCTGCTGGCCGGCGCGCTGGCCCGGGCGGCGGGGGGAGGGGCCCAGGTGGAATCGTGGCTGCGGCGGACGGCGGACACCGTTTCACAAACGCATCACGATAGGAAAGCCCGCCAGGCGAACCTGAAAAATGCCTTTGCACTGGTCCGGGGCGCCCAGTTGAATCCAGACCTCCACATCATCCTGGTTGATGACGTTTTCACCACCGGTTCCACCCTCAACAGCTGCGCCCTTGTACTCCGTCGCGCCGGCTGTCTGAATCTCGACGTCATCACCTTCGGCCACGGCTAATTCCTCTCATGGTCCACTTCGACAAACCCACCTACACGGTCCGCCGCACGCGGAAGAAAGAGATCCCGCACGGGCTGTACACCAAGGACCCGGTGACGGGTGAGTCGGTGTTCACGAAGGAGCTCGAGGATAACCAGATGGTGGTCCCGAAGAGCGGCCACCACTTCCCCATTGGGGCGCGGGAGCGCATCGCCAAGCTGTTGGACGAAAATACGTTCGAGGAGGCCGATGCCGGCATCCGCTCGGCGGATCCGCTCAAGTTTACCGACTCGGCGCCCTATCCGACCCGCATCAAAAAATACGAGAAGGAGAGCGGCCTGCCCGAGGCGGTCATCTGCGGCACGGGCAACATCCACGGCATCCCGGTTTCACTGGCGGTGATGGATTTCCGGTTCTGTGGCGGCACCTTGGGCTCGGCGGCGGGCGAGAAAATCACCCGGGCCATCGAGGTCGCCTTGGCGAAGAAATGCCCCTGCATCATCTTCAGCACCTCGGGTGGCGCGCGCATGCAGGAAGGCATCCTCTCGCTGATGCAGATGGCCAAGACCAGCGCGGCGCTGGGCCGGCTCGCGCTGGCTGGTTTGCCCTACATTTCGGTGCTCACGCACCCGACGACCGGCGGCGTGTCGGCCAGCTATGCGACCCTCGGCGACGTGATCCTGGCCGAGCCGGGCGCGCTCATCGGTTTTGCGGGTCCGCGCGTCATCAAGGACACGACCAAGCAGACCCTGCCCGCAGGGTTCCAGACGTCGGAGTTCCTGCTCAAGCACGGGCTGGTGGACCAGATTGTACCGCGCCCCGAACTGCGGGACCGCATTGGCGATCTGTTGATGGCCTTGCACGTCAAGAAGAAGGCCCCGCCGCCCACGACCGTGGTCGAGACCTGACGCGGGCGATCGCTTCCATGCCCGCCAGCGACCCGACCGATTATGCGGCGGTGGCCGCGTACCTCTTTAGCCTGAAGGCGAAGGGGGTTAAATTTGGCATCGACCGCATGCGGCCGTTCGCCGCCGCATTGGGCCATCCCGAGCGCGCGGTGCCGTGCGTCCACATCGCGGGCACGAATGGCAAGGGCTCGGTCGCCGCCATGCTTGATGCCATCTTCCACGTGGCGGGCTGGAAGACGGGTCTCTACACGTCGCCGCACCTCGTGAAACTGGGCGAACGCGTCCAGGTGGACCGGCAGATCCTCAGCGAGGCGGAAATCACGGCGTATACCCGCGAGCTGCGCCCGGTCGTGGAGCAACTTGCGGCGCCGGACCCGGACGAGCACCCGAGCTTTTTTGAGTTCATGACGGCGATGGCTTTCGTGCAGTTCGCGCGGAAACGCTGCGACCTGAGCGTGATCGAGGTCGGCATGGGTGGACGGCTCGACGCAACCAACATCGTCAATCCCGAGGTCAGCGTCATCACTTCGATCGCCCTCGACCACGGGGAGTTTCTCGGGCGTGAAATCGCAAAAATCGCCGCGGAAAAGGCCGGCATCATCAAACCGGGCCGCCCCGTGGTGATGGGTCGCGTGCCGGCCGAGGCGGAGCGAGTCATCCGGGAAATTGCCCGGGAGCGCGAGGCACCGCTGGTATCGGTGGTGGAGGAATTCGGCGACGATGTGGCCCGTTATCCGGAAACGAATCTCGAGGGCGACTACCAGCGCTGGAACGCCGCGACGGCCACGCTGGTGGCGCGCACGCTCGGGCTGAAGTGGCGGCTGACCGACAAGGTGATTGCGGCCGGGCTGCGCCAGGTGGACTGGCCGGGGCGCTGGCAGCGCGTGCACGTGGGCGGGCGTCTGACCATCCTGGATGCGTCGCACAATCCCGAGGGCGCGCAGGTGCTCGACAACAATCTTGCGCACCTCGGGGCCGAGACCGGCCGCGCGCCGGTGGTGATCACGGGCGTGCTGGGGGCGGAGCGGGCGGGTCCGCTGCTGGCGGTGATTGCGCGGCATGCGAAGGAGATTCACCTCGCCATGCCGCAGCAGTCGCGCGCGTGCAGCCATGCGGAGTTGGAGGCGCTCATCCCGAAGGACTTCAAGGGCCGTGTCGTGCGTGCGACCGTGGAGGGGCTGTTTCCGAACGCCGACCAGTGCACCGCCGGCGGCCCGGCCGACGTGCTGGTCGTGACCGGCTCGATTTACCTCCTCGGCGAAGTCATGGCCCGCCTCGAACCCCAGCGCGGGTCCGGCGAGGGCCGGCTGCAGGATTTTTGAACGGGATGGAATGTTTCGGCCCACGTCCAGGTTACGTTTTAAAGACGGCTCGTGTTTCGGTGGGTAAATATGACCGCGACCCTTCATCGTAACTGCTGTCCACCTCTGCATGCCACCACCTTGGAAGATTTCCTGCCACCGACTGGGGGCTTCACTGCTGGGGCTGGCGGCGGCCTCCCTGGCCACGGCGCAAACGCCCGCCCCTGACGCGCCCGCCACCCTGGAAGCGGTCACGGTGACCGGGCATCCGGTGCCGGGTGAAAACAAAATCATCGGCAGCTACCAGCAGCCGGAGTGGACGGCGCGCCGGCGCTTTGTCCTGACGCGGGTCTATGTCCAGCCCGACGGGCAGGCCGAGGTGGAACTGGGGTATGATTTTGCCCATGCCGCCGACGGCACCCGGACGCACCTGTTTCATCAGGAAATTGAGCTGGGCCTGCCGCACCGGTTTCAAGTGGATTTGGAGAACACCTCCCAGGACTTCCGGGAAGGCGAGGCGGGGCCGGGTTCTTGGCACGAGGACAGCAGCGGGGTTGAGTTGCATTACGCCTTCGCCGACTGGGGTAAACTACCGCTCAATCCCGCCGTCGCCGCGGGGTGGAAGTTCAACTCCGGGGCGGCGGATGCCGCGGAGTTGCAAGTGATGCTGGGCGACGAGCTTTCGCCGCGCTGGCACTGGGGGGCCAATGTTTTCTACGAGCAGCAGGTCGGCGGTGACCGCTACCGCGAGCAGGCGGTGAGTGGCGGGCTCAGCTACAGCGCGGTCAACGAGAAGCTGAACCTAGGGGCCGAGTTGAAATACGGCGAGGAGTCGACCCAGGGTCCCGGCAGTTACCAGCGACGGCCGTTGACCCTTGGCCCGAGCGTACAATGGCGTCCGGTGGACCAGATCCACCTCGATCTGGTGCCGATGTGGGGACTCAACAAGGGCGCACCCAAATGGGAGGTGTTTATCTTCTTCGGCTTCGAGTTCGGGGACGGCGCCGATGACGGCGACGACAAGCCGAAGGTGGAACCCGCGTCGACGCGCGGCCGGTGAGGTGGGGCGGAAGCGCGGGCGCGCAACCTAGGCCAGCTTTACCAACTCCAGCGTCCCCGGCACATCCTTGATGATCTGGGCCGGGTCGGGGCCGACGCCGAGGTAGCGGAGATTGGGAATCTTCTCCGGGGCGGGCCAGGATTCGTTGGCGTAGGCGGCGTTGAGCGTGGCCTTCACCATCGCGGCGACGTAGCGGCGGGCGTTGAGGGGCAGGTCGGCGAATTTGCGGACGGTGGAGATGTCCTCGGTCCAGCCGGGGTGCTGGCTGTAAACGGGCTTCAGCGTCTTGCGGACGGCCTCATTGCGCGGGACATGGACGTAGCGTTTGCCGTCGGCGTCCTCGTAGGCGGTGCAGATGAGCAGATTGCCCTTCCAGTCGCCGGCGTAAGTGAGGGCGTCGGCCTTGTTGATCATCAGGTCCTGGTAGCCGCCGTAGCGGAGGACATCGCCCTTTTCGACGGCGTCGAACCAGCCGACCATGCGCTGGCGGCCGGTGCTGGTGCCGAACTCGAGCCGCTTCAGGATCGCGGCCAGCGGGTGGGCGTCATCCATCTGCGTGAGGAACGTGTGTGTGCCGACTTTGGTGTCGTAGGCCTTGGCCACGCCGAAGGTGTGGATGCGCTGGACGGGGATGCCGGCGCTCTCGAAAAACTCCGGCGTGAAGGTGTGCGAGGCGGTGACGTTGGGCGAGTAGCCGTGGCGCTTGTCGAGCCAGTAGGCCTGGCCGAACTCGCCGATGATGGTGCGTCCCGCGCGGAGTTCGCGCAGGATGAGTTCGCGCACCTCGCCGATATTCTGCGCGAGGGCGGTGCCGGCCTTCCAGTAGGTTTCGGTCAGCGCGTCGAGATTCAAGGTGAACGGCGCCGCTCCCCGGAAGCGGGTGAAATCGAATTCATCCTTGGCGAACACCCCCAGCTCGAGGCCCTCGGCGTTGGCGCGGAGTTCGGCGGCGGTGAGTTTGTCGAAGAAGCCGGCGAACGTCTCCGGGCTCACGCGGCAGACGTGCTGGATGGTGCGCAGGGCGCGATCGGCGCGCTGGGCGAGCTTGCGGGCGAAGTAGTTCGGGCCGGCCTGGAAGTCGGCGAACGTGATCTGCCACTGGCCGACCTCGTCGAGGTAGGCGGGGGTGATGCCGCGGCCGGTGGAGCCGCGGGGCTCCTCGGCGAGGATGTGTGTGCGGTAGTCTTCCCACGCGAGGTCGAGCAGGCGGTGGGTGAGGTCGGAAACCATGGTGCGCTCGTCGATGACGAGGCGGGAGAGAATGGCGTGGCCCTTTTTCTCGAGCGGCTTGGTTTCCCACCAGATCTTGCGCGGGTCAGCGACGACGCCGCTGCCGATGCAGAGGTGCGCCGCGTCCTTCACCACCACGCCGGCGGGGAGGAGGTTGAGCTTGATGCCACCGGCGGTATGGCCGGAGTTGGCCCCGCCGTTGACCTTCAGCACGACCGAGACGGGTGCGGAGGTATCGCGGAGTTCGTTGGCAATCTCGGGGATGAGGCGGCCCTTGCCCTCGTCACCGAGGGAAATGCCCACATCGGCGATCAACTGGCTGCGAAAAGGAGTAAGCGACATGCTGGAGAGTGCAGCCAGAGAGGAGTCCCCAGTTGCCAAAAAGTAAAAACCCGCCCGCCTGCGTCTCGGCAAGGCAAAAGCTTGTCAAGCGGCGGGGACCGGAGGCACCGGGGGCACCGGGCGGGTGAGGACCCAGGCAAGGATGCCACTGCAGCCGCCGCTGATGTGTGCCAGGGGCACGACGCGGAAGTCGGCGGAATCATGCACCAGCAGCGGGGAGCCGGTGACGGTTTCGAGGGCGATCTTGACCATGACCAGGCCAAAGACACCGACCCAGAACCAGGCGGGCTCGGCGTTGTTTTCGCTCAATTGGACGAAGGCCAGGAAGACCAGCACGCCGCTCGCGAGACCGGACAGACCGGCGTAAACCAGCAGGGTGGGTTCGCCGATCAGCAGGGTCGCCGCGATGACGGGCGGGCTGGCGAGGTAGAACCAGCGGGCGGAGCGGGGGCGGATCAGTTCGAGCCAGCAGCCGGCGGCCACGAAGATGACAAGATTCCAGAGGAAATGGCTCGAGCTGTAATGCACGAGATGCCCGGTCCACGCGCGCCAGATCTGGCCGTGGAGGATCTGGTCGCGGTGGTAGAGCAGCTCGCGGTTGAGCGCCGGCACGCAGAAGATGACCGCGGAGACCACGGCGATGGCCAGCGTCGCAACGGGCAGCGCCCGCGCGGGCGGAGTAGGTGCGGTTGTCTCGGGTTCAGTGGCCACCTGAGCCGAGACAGTAGGGGAAACGGGTTGGAAAACCAGCTTCCAGATGCGACGGAACCGGGGCGAAATTGCGTAGCGAACCCCGGGTCACGCGACCGCGGGTCGCGCGGGTTTTTTGCCCAATCCCACCCCCAGCATCAACAGGGCGCAGGCGGCGGCGGCGAGGTGCGCGGAAGTGGCCACGTGGATCGCCGGGTCGTCGAACCGAATCATGCCGCCGCCCTGGCCGTGGCCGAGGGTGGACTCCAGTACGATTTCGCCCACGTAAATGGCCAAGACCGCCGGCCAGAACCAGTCCTTCCAGTTGTGCTGCCACCCTTGGCCGGCGACAAAGAGCAGCAAAGTGAGGTCCACCGCGCTGAGGCCACCGTAGCGGGACATGCTGGGCGCAAAAAAATACCCCGCGGCGCTGATGACCGCCGGGAGTACCAGGAGCACGACGGGGAGCAGCCGGGACTGATGCGGGCCGAGGATGAAGCCCATGATGAGAAAAAGCCCGACGTCGGCCCCGAAGTGCGGCCAGCCGAAATGCACCAGGTGCCCGCTCCACAATCGCCACCACTGCCCGTCGACGATGGCCGTCCGGTCGTACAGCAGGCTGGTCCGCCAGCCGGTGTGGAATTGGATGACCAGGGCGCCGAAGGCCACGAGGACAAATCCCCAGGGCAGTTTCCTAGCCGTCCAACTTAAGGCGCTCATTCCGCCTTGGGCCGCAGTCGACGCGCGAAGACCAGGAGGCTCAACGCGCCGAGGAACCAGACACTGGGCGCGCCACCGCCGCCACCCCCGCCCGACGATCCGCCGCCGGTGGGTAGGATGGAGGTCGTGGTGATGGAGGTGGAAGGAGCCGTGGAACTCGCGGTCGTGCTTCCGCCGCCGGTGGGGGGGATGGTGGTCGTTGCGATGGAGGTCGTGGTGCTGGAGGTGGAAGGGGCGGTGGAACTCGCGGTCGTGCTGGTGGTGGTGCTGGTGCCAAAGGCCGTGAAGCTAACGTTGAGTGTGATCGCGCCGGAGTCTGCCCCGCGGCCATCGGAATTATTGAAGCCATCCACGGCGATGGAGTAAGTCGTGCCGCCGATGGCGGTAAACGTGCCCACGCTGGACTGCACGACACCGGGTTGCACGTCATCGAGGGTGGTATCGGTGGCCGCCGCGGTCAGGCCCGCGACCGTGGTGCCGGTGTAGATGCCGAGGGTGGTGTCGAACACGCTGCCGGCCGTGGTGATGGACACGCTCCCGGGACCCGGGGCCGTCCATTTCCACCAGACCGAGCGGCCGCCACTGTTGCCTGCATGGTTGGGTTCGCCGACCTCCTTGTAGGCATTGGTATTGAAACCGGTGACGGTGGTGGAGGTGCCGCTGAAGTTGATCGTCACGGCTGCAGCAAAATTATTGTTGGCCGGAATTCCGGGCGGACCGTAAAGGCGCTGGGCCCCGGTGATATCGTCGGACGCGAGTGAATCGAGATCGCTTACATGGCTGTTCATGACCGCGGCCACCGTCTGCCCGGCCTCATCCGGGTGATCCAGGCCCAGCACGTGGCCGAGTTCGTGGAGGGCGACGCGCTGGATGTCGACCACGCTGCCCCGGCGCGCGCCCCGGTAGGAGTCCCATGTATACGAATTGTTGAAAATAATGTCAGCCTCTATGCGCTGATTGCTGCTGTACCAGGCCGTGGTCACGGCGAGGGTGTTGGTTTCCCACGCCATGCTGTAGGGCGCGTCGGAGTAGAAGATCTCGTTCTGGTGGTTGTCATCGGCGCCACCGCTCCCGACGGGCACGATGGTAGGGGAGAGCTGGGCGTTGCCGAGGTTGGGGTTCCATCCCCGCGTAGAATTCACCATGGCCGCCTGGATGGATTTGGCCCGGGTGAGCCCGTCACTCAGGAGGGTAACATCGTCCACCATGATCCGCATGGGAATCAGGCCCGGGGGCCATTTGAGCGGCAGCCCGGTGGTGGAATTCGTGATGTAGGCAAACCCGCAGAACAGGGCGGCGAGTCCCAGGCCCGCCAGCCCGACGGTGACAAATTTCGCCGGTTTAATTGGCATTGGCGGGAGGCGTCACCGGGCGCTGGGCCAGGGAGGCGCGGATTTTTCCGGCAAATTCGGCCGCCGTGAGGGGCCGGGGCGCCGGGAGCCCGATGGCATTGGCCGCCGTCATCGGCAGCGTCACATCCTTCACATTGTAAAGGGGACTGCCATTGCTCCGCTGGACGAAATCCTGTCCGGAGCTGGAGTCGTGGGTGACCAGGAACTGGCCGTACATGATGGCGACCAAGGGGAAAAACTGCCGGCCGTTGCCCCGGACAAAAAGGATCTGCTCGTCCCCGACGATGAAACCGGGGGCGCCCTCCACCACCATTTCCTCCGTGCCGATCCGGCCGCCCAGCATCTCCAGCACGAGGGGCAGGGTTGGCGCGCCCTTGATGATTTCCCGGACGTCGAGCGTCACCTTGGTGATGATGTGGCGGTTGCGCCCATCGCGGCGCCATTCGGCGGTCTTGGATTTGACCACTGCGCGGACGACGAAGTCCGCCTGTTTGACGAGGGAATCAAAGTCGGGCGCGATGACAGTCGTGGCGCGGCTGATGAGCGGGAGCAGGCCAAGGGCCAGGACCATCCCGGTGATGAGGCGGAAGCGGTTCACCCGGATTATGACGACAGATAGGCGAGTTGGGTTCCTCATTTCCGGAATATTTTGCGGTTTCGACGTGCGGACGGCCGTCAGCGGCAAGTAAATGCCTAGCGGCGGGAGGCGGCTAGGAAATTCGGGCGCGCGAGGCCCGGTTCCCATAACCTGTCCACGGCGGGTCAGCCCTTGCGGGTGGCGACCTCGATCACGTCGTGGGGGGCGGCTTCCTTCTGGCCGGCGGCGCTGACCTGCACGTAGCGGGCCTTGGCGCGCAGTTCGGGCAGCGTGGCGGCGCCGAGGTAGCCCATGCCGGATTGCACGCCGCCAATGAGATTGGCGAGGACGTCGTCCACGGAGCCGGAAACTTCCTTGAGGGCCTCGATGCCCTCGGCGGCGGCCTTGCGGGTCGTGTCGACCTTGTCGTGGCCGTAGCGGCTGGCGGAACCGGCCTTCATGGCGGCGTGGCTGCCCATGCCGCGGTACTGCTTATAAACCTTGCCGCTGATCTCGATGATTTCACCCGGGGCCTCGCGGCAGCCGGCGAGCAGGCCGCCGCAGATGACGGCGTCGGCGAGGGTGAGGGCCTTCACGATGTCGCCGGACTTGGTGATGCCGCCGTCGGCAATGAGGCGGACGCCCTTATTTCGGGCGGCGGCGCTGGCGATGTAGAGGGCGGTGAGCTGGGGGATGCCGACGCCGGCGACGATGCGCGTGGTGCAGATCGAGCCGGGACCCTGGCCGATCTTGATGGCGTTCGCGCCGCAGTCGGCGAGGAAGGACACGCCGGCGGCACTGGTGACGTTGCCGGCGATGAGGGTGAGATCCGGAAATGCGGAACGGACGAGCTTCACCACGGCGCCCATGCTCTCGGTGTGGCCGTGGGCGCTGGAGACGGCGATGGTGTCAATGTGCTCTTCGACGAGCTGGCCGACGTGCGTGAGGATCTGGTCGCGGTCGAGGGAGCCGTCCGGTTTGCGGACCGGGGAGAGGGCGGCGCCGACGACGAGGCGGAACTGGGAGTCGCGGGCGGGTTTGTTGCGGGACTTGGCCTCACCGGTGATTTTCTCGACGTCGGAAATGGTGACGAGGCCGCGCAGGCGGCCGGCGGGATCCACCACGAGCATCTTGTTCAGGCCGACGTGGGAGGAGAAGAAGTGGTCGGCGGCCTTGATCGGGTCCTTGGCGACATCGCGTTCCTGCACCGTGATGAGCTGGGCGCGCGGGGTCATCACCGCGGAGACCTGCTTGGTCTTGTAGCGGTCCTTGACGACATTGCCGGAGAGCAGGCCAGCGAGTTTGCCGCCGGCGTCCACGACCGGGAAAGTGGAGAACGCAAAGCCCCTTGACTCGATCATCGCGATGACATCGCCGATGAGCTGGCCCGGAGTGACGGTGATGGGGTCCTGGATGAGCCCGTGGATGTGGCGTTTAACGCGGGCGACCTCCTTCACCTGCTCGCGGGACGGCATATTGTAATGAATGAGGCCGAGCCCGCCGTTGAGCGCCATGGCGATGGCCATGCGCGACTCGGTGACGGTGTCCATGTCCGAGGAGATGACGGGAATCTGGAGCCGGAGGGCGTCGGAGAGCGCCGTCGCGGTGTTGGCGTCCTTGGGCAGGATCTCCGAGTAGAGCGTCGCGAGCGAGACGTCGTCGAAGGTCAGCGCGGTGGGAACGCTCGCCCGGAAAAACGCGTCGGCCGGCAGGTAAAAATCAGCGTCTGACGGCGTTAAGCCCGGGGTGGACAGGGCGGCCTTGGCAGGCGCTTTACTCTTGGCGGACGCGGAACGGGCGGGAGAGGCAACCTTAGTCATGATTGCCATGAACGCAGTAAGGCCATGGGCGCCGAGCGCAAACAGAAAGTCAGGTTTGCACCGGGCTCGAGGGGCGTGTGACGTGTGCGGCGTGAGTTACCGCCTGCACTACCGCCGCTACCGGCTGCCCTTCCGTTCGCCCGTGCGGACGGCGCACGGCCCGTGGGCGGACCGGGAAGGGGTGCTGGTGCAGCTGCTCAACGCCGCGGGGCAGACGGGCTATGGCGAGGCGTCGCCGATTCCGTGGTTTGGAAGCGAGACCGTGGACGAGGTTGAGGCGGTTTGCCGTGAACTCGGCGAGGCCGTCGATGACCGGAGATTGGACGCCGTGCCGGAGCGGCTGGGCTGCCTGAAAAATGCCCTGGAGGTGGCGCGGGAAGAAGCCGTCAAGCGGGCACCGGCGCAGATTCATCTCGGCGTGGCGGCGTTGCTGCCGGCGGGACGGGCGGCGCTGACGCAGATCGGACCGAAGGCGGAGGCGGGATTTCGGGTGTTCAAGTGGAAGGTGGGCGTGGGCGACCTCGCCGACGAGCTGGCCCTGCTCGACGACGTGTGTGCCGCGCTGCCGGGCGGGGCGAAGCTGCGGCTCGATGCGAACGGGGCGTGGAACCGGCGCCAGGCGGAACGCTGGCTCGAACGCTGTGCCGACCGGCCGGTGGAGTTTGTGGAGCAGCCTGTTTTCAGCGGACCTCCGTCGTTCGCCAAGCCTGCGGCGGGCAGGTCTCCGGGCCCGGCCTTGAGCAAGATGGATGATCTATTGCTGGGCCTGGCGGAGGATTTTCCGACGCCGCTGGCGTTGGACGAATCGCTGACGGGTGATGGGGAAGTGGAGCGCTGGCTGGGACTGGGGTGGCGCGGGGTTTTCGTGGTGAAGCCGGCGCTGCTGGGCGACGTGAAGCGCACGCTCGCCCGGCTGGCCAAGGCGAAGGCGGTGGTGGTGTTTTCCTCGTCGCTGGAAACGCGGCTGGGCGCGAAGGCGGCGCTGCGCGCGGCGTTTGCGTGGCCGGGTGAGCCCAGGGCACTGGGGTTCGGCGTGTGGCCCTTGTTTGCGGATGGACGCTTCGACGGGCCGTACACGGGCCCGTTTTTGCATTGGGAAGACGTCGAGCGGATCCAACCGGAGGCCGTATGGAACGCACTGAGCTGAGTAAATTGCTCCGGTCCACCGGCTGCGCGGAAGTCCGTAACGGGTTCACGTTTCTGTGCGACCCCGCATGGGGCGCGGCCGAGCGCGCGGCCGTGGCCGCGATCCAGCAAGCGAAATTCGAGTCCGCCCTCCCTCGCCTTGGCGAAGGAGGGAATCCAACTTCGAATAGTGCCGACGGCTGGCTCTGCCTGCCGACGGGCGGGACGAGTGGCGAGGTGCGGTTTGCGCGGCATGATGAGCGCACGCTGTCGGCGGCGGTGGAGGGGTTTTGCGCGCATTTCGGACTCGAGCGCGTGAATGCGGTCGGCGTGTTGCCCCCGCACCATGTGAGCGGGCTGATGGCGCGGGTGCGCTGTGCGGCGACGGGCGGCGAGTATCTGGCGGCGGAGTGGAAAAGAATCGAGGCGGGCCGGCGGCCGGTGCTGGCGGCGGAGAACTGGGTGATATCGCTCGTGCCGACGCAGCTGCAACGGCTGCTGCTCTCGCCGGACGCAGTGGTCTGGCTGCGGGGATTCCGGGTGATCTTTGTCGGCGGGGGCCCGGTGTGGCCTGAGCTGGCGGACGCCGCGGCCCGCGCGGAACTGCCGGTGTCGCTGAGCTATGGGATGACCGAGACTGCGGCGATGGTGACGGCGCTGCGCCCGGCGGAATTCCTGGCGGGTGATCGCAGCAGTGGTGCGGCGCTGCCGCACGCGCGGATTGCCATCGACGGCGAGGGCGTGATCAGAATCACGGGCGAGTCGGTGTTCCGCGGTTATTTCCCCGGGGAAAGTGCGGCGCGGGAATTCATCACCGAGGATCTCGGGCAGCTGGATGAACGCGGGCGGCTACACGTCTTGGGCCGCCGCGATGCGGTGATCATCACCGGCGGAAAAAAAGTCCAGCCGGCGGAGGTGGAGGCGGCCTTGCGCGCCAGCGGTGAGTTTACGGATGTGGGAGTGGTGGGTCTGCCGGATCCGGAATGGGGGCAGACGGTGGTGGCGTGTTATCCCGCGGGGGGCAAAGAGCCGGATCCAGCGCGGCTGACGGCGGCCCTGGCGGGCCTGACGGCGTTCAAGCGGCCGAAACGTTACGTGGCGGTGGCGGAGTGGTCGCGCAATGCGCAGGGGAAGCTGAATCGGGCGGCGTTGGTGGCGGCGGTTCGGCTGTAGGTTGCCCGCTCGGGGGCATCGTTGCGCGCGAGCGCGCACCCTACGTTAACCCGCCTTCACCCAGGCGGCCAACGCCGGCGGTAGCGCGGCACGTTCCCGCTTGGTCGGCGAGGTGCAGACGTGCTCGGTGCGGATGCGGGCGGCGAGCTTGTCGCCGTGGCCGAGCCGGGTGATCTCGTAGCGGATCTCGAAGGAATTTTCCGACAGCAGGGCGGGGGTCACGCTGACGCGGAGTTTGTCGCCGCAGGCAAGCGGGCGCAGGTAGTCGGCCTCGCTCTTGGACACGGGCACGACCACGCCGGTGTCCGAGAAAAATTGGGCGAGTTCGATTCCGGCGGCGCCGAGCGACTCTTCGTAGGCCTCATGGCAGATGACGAGATAGTTCGCGAAGAAGACCACGCCGGCGGCGTCGGTGTCGGGGAAATGAACCGTGCGGTGGTAGGCGAAGGGCATGGCGGCGGCGGGCTCCGAGAGACAGGTTCTAGGCGATGGGCGCCAAGCTCCAGAACGAATTTTCCGCGGCCTTGCCCAGCGGGCTTGCACCCGGGGCCCATCGCCGAAAGCCTTTTGCCGAAGCATATGACCAAAAACGAGATCGCTGACGTGCTGGAGGAGATTGGCACGCTGATGGAGCTGAAGGGCGAGAATCCGTTCAAGGTGCGCGCCTACCAGGCCGGGGCGCGGACGCTTGAGGCCATCGAGGAGGCGGAACTCACGCGGCTGATCGCGGAGGAGCAGCTCAAGACGGTGAAGGGTATCGGCGACGCGCTGTCGCAGAAGATCACCGAACTGCACACGACGGGAAAACTGGAGTTTTTCGAAAAGCTGAAGGCGTCGATCGAGCCGGGACTGGCGGAAATGCTGCAGATCCCGGGGCTCGGCCCGAAGAAGATCCGCGCGCTGCACGACAAGCTGGGCGTAGCGAGTATCGCGGCGCTGACAAAGGCGTGCCACGACGGGACGGTGGCCGCGCTGGACGGGTTTGGCGAAAAGACGCAGGAGAAGATTCTGGCCGGCATCAAAAACCGCGAGGCCTATGGCAAGCGGCACCTGTGGTGGGAGGCGTGGGAAATCGCGGCGCCGATTGCGGCCGGCCTGCGGCAACTCCCCGGCGTGAGCCAAGCCGAGTCGGCGGGCAGCCTGCGCCGCGGCCTGGAGACGGTGGGCGACCTGGATTTCATCGTGGCGGCGGGCGACGCGGCGCCGGTGGTGGCGTGGTTCACCGGCCAGCCGCAGGTGAAGGAAGTCACGGCCGCGGGCGAGACCAAGGCCAGTGTGCGCTTTGAAAGCGGGCTGCAGGCCGACTTGCGTATCGTGCCGGAGGAACAGTTTGTGTTCGCGCTGCACCATTTCACCGGGTCGAAGGACCACAATGTCCAGATGCGCCAGCGGGCGCTCAGCCGCGGGCTGAGCCTCAGCGAGTGGGGCCTGGTCCCCGCCGAGGGTGAGGGCACGGCGAAGGAAAAGGCGGAGGCGCTGAAGGCAAAGAAGCAACCTTCGGAAAAGGGGAAGATTAGAAACGAGACGGAGTTGTTCGGAGCGTTGGGGCTGCACTTCATCCCGCCGGAGCTGCGCGAGGGCTTGGGCGAGATTGAGGCGGCGGAAAAAGGCGAGCTGCCGCGGCTGGTCGAGCTCGGGGATTTGCGCGGGGCGTTTCACAACCACACGACCGCCTCCGACGGCCGGAACACCCTGGCGGAGATGGCGGCGGCGGCGGCGGCCCTGGGGTGGGAGTACCTCGGCATCGCCGACCATTCGAAGTCGAGTTTCCAGGCGAACGGGCTGAGCGAGGAGCGGCTGCTCAAGCAGGTGGCCGAGATTCACGCGCTGAATGCGGCGAAGAAATTCAAGACCCACGTCTTCACCGGGGTGGAATGCGACATCTTGTCCGACGGCCGGCTCGATTATGACGACGCGATCCTGGCGAAACTGGATTACGTGGTGGTCTCGGTGCACAATGCCTTCACCCAGGACGAGGCGACGATGACGGCGCGGATCATCCGCGCGATCGAGCATCCGCGCACGACGATGCTCGGCCACCTGACCGGCCGGCTGCTGTTGCGGCGCGAGGGTTACCGGGTGGACGTGGTGAAGGTGATCGATGCGGCCATCGCGCACGGGGTGGTGATCGAATTGAACGCGAGTCCGTGGCGGCTGGACATGGACTGGCGGCACTGGCGCAAGGCCGCCGAACGCGGCCTGGTGTGCTCGGTCAACCCCGATGCGCACGAGACGGCGGGGCTGGATCAGGTGCGCGCCGGCATTAATTCCGCCCGCAAGGGCTGGCTGACGAAGGAAAACGTCCTCAACACCCTGCCCTTGGCCGCGGTGCGCCAGCGCCTGCGCCGGTAGCCGGCGGATTTAGTCGGCGAGCACGACGACCACCGCCTCGAAGCTCAGCAGGTCGAAGATTTTCGCGACCTGCTGCGCCCGGCCGAAAGCCTGCATGCTTTGGGCGTGGTCGGTGAGGCCCGTGGGCAGCTCGATGCGGATGCCGGTATGACGGTCGATGTCGCCCTTGGTCATCAGCTGCAGCACGCGGTCGCGCGAAATGACCGCGCCGGTACGGTCGTGGGCGACGCCGGCCGCATCGAATGTGATGATGTAGAATTTCGGAGCGGCGGGCCGGGCAGCGGCCACTGGCGCCGGGGTGGGCAAGGCGGCGGGCCGCGGCGCTTGGGGAGTGCCGGCGCAGCCGGCGAGAAGACTGGCCGCGACGAACAACGGGAGGGTGGGCAGGCGGGTTTTCATCAAAATGTTCAC
>Ga0209829_10000018_pt1 | contig 125885 bp, 85 predicted proteins | sample C_140205_EF_Meta_FD_187311 | JGI IMG/M metagenome (GOLD analysis project Ga0209829, IMG submission 187311) | Freshwater microbial communities from Lake Croche, Canada to study carbon cycling - C_140205_EF_MetaG (SPAdes) (version 2) | ecosystem: Environmental > Aquatic > Freshwater > Lake...
TTCATTCTGACGCTGCTTGCCTCCGTGGCGTCCACTGCGGCTGCCACCACCGTCACCGGCACACTTACCGGCGTCGTCAACAATGTCGCCACTGGCAATTTCCTCGCCGGCGCGAAAATCGAAATCCCTGCGCTCCGCCTCACCACGCTCACCGACGACACCGGCGGCTTCGTTCTGCCCAATCTCCCCGTCGGCGCGCACGAAGTCGTCGCCACCTACCTCGGTCTCGATACCGCCCGCTCCACCGTCGTCATCGGCGCCGGCCAGCGCGCTGTCCTTAATTTTGAACTCACGACAGCAATTTACAAACTCCAGGCCTTTACCGTCACCGGCGAGCGCGAGGGCGACGCCGCCGCGATCACCGCGCAGCGCAATGCGCCCAACCTGAAAAACGTCACCGCCACCGACTCGTTCGGCAATCTCCCCAACTTCACCGCCGGTGAGCTCGCCGTGCGCCTCCCCGGCGTCGTTTCCGATACCGATGCCGGCGGCGGACTCTCGGTCGGCTCCATTCGCGGCGGCGGCCTCAACACCGTTACCATGGACGGCGGTCAGATCACCAGCCAAGGAGCCCTCGGCCGCGGCTCCTCCCTGAACACGCTCACCGCGACGATGTTTGAGTCCGTCGAACTCATCAAAGGTCACACGCCGGAGGGCGGTGCCGATTCGCTCGGTGCCACGATGAATTTCAAGACCCGCACGCCGCTGAGCATGAGAGAAAAACGCCGCATCACCTACGCGATTTCCGGCCGCTTCGTCCCGTCGTTCACCGAGCAGATTCCCCTCCGCCACCAGCACCGCGCCCACGAACTCGTCAACGTCGGCTACCAGGAGCGCTTCGATATTCTCGGCGGCGAGCGCAACCTCGGCGTCTCGCTCAACTTGTTTCACAGCGAGGAGGCCCGCGGCTGGTTCAACACCGTGCGCGACGAGCAAAACACCGCCAACCAGCCGCGCTACCTCTGGGACTATCGCACGCAGAACACCTACAACCATCGCCGCCAACACAGCGGCAACCTCAAGTTCGACTTCCGTTACTCGCCTTTCTCCAAGTTCAACATCGCCCTCACCGGCGTCGATCACTCCGAGGTATTCCGCCGCCAATACGATGTCCGCGCCTTCACCGCCCAGACCGTCGGCACCACCGGCACCGCCGGTATCCTGCCCGGCTATACGGACCGCATCACCGAGGTCCGCGCCTCCACTTCCTCCAACATCGACGTCACCTCGACCGGCCCGCGCAATTTTTTCAACCGCCAGCGCCGGTTCAGTTTCGGCGGCGAGCACGAATTCCCGCGCCTGTCCCTCGACTACACCGCCGTCTATAATCAGACGCACATCAACATCGGCGAGGGCGAGGGTGCGATCCTCACCAACCGAATTTCCAACGTCGGCTGGATTCTCGACCGCACGCAATCCGACCTCTACCCGCGCTTCACCCAGACCAATGTCACGCCCGCCAACGACATCACGAATCCCGCGAACTACCGCCCCAACGGCAACCTGTCCAATGGCGACAACAACAACGATCACGAGATCTCCGAGGTCCGGGGCAACGCGCGCTACACCTTCCCGACCGCCTTCCCGCTCTCGCTCAAAGCCGGCGTCCACCGCCGCGCCCAATACGTCGATGAGGGCAGCGTTTCGCGCCGCTGGGCCTATCTCGGCACCACCGCGCTCCCGGCCAATTTCAACACCGTGATGTCCGACACGCTGCGCACTGGCCGCAATATCCCCGTGTGGGAAGCTTCCGATTTTATCCGCAATCGTCGCCCGATCGACCCGTCGCTCTGGCGCGAAGACGCCTATTTCTTCGAGTCGAATAAATTCATCGCCGAGCGCTCCGTCCGCGAAACCGTCTCTTCGGGCTACGGCCAACTTCAAGGCAAGTTCGGTGACTCCGGCCTGCTCAGCCGCACCGGCTTTCTCACCGGCGTCCGCACCGAGAAGACCGAAACCGAAGCCATCGGCTACGTCCGTTCACGCACCCCGAGCAGCGCCACCCTCCAACTCTCCGATCCCGTGCGCGCCGCTTTCACCGACTACGCCGGCACCCAGCGCACCCGCACCGGCGGCTACACCAAATCGTTTCCCAGCGCCCATCTCACCTATGACGTCACGCCCAACGTGAAAGCCCGCGCCGCGTGGTCTACGAGCTACGGCAAGCCCTCGATGGCGAATCTCCTGCCGAACGAAACCGTCTCGCGCGACGCCGACGGCAACGACATCCTCACCATCAACAACCCCAGCCTTCTCCCGCAGACCAGCGAAAACTGGGACCTCGATCTCGACTGGTATTTCGAACCCGTCGGCAATCTCTCCATCGGTTGGTTTCGCAAAGCGATCAAAGACTATCTCATCACCGGTCAGGAGGGCGGCACTGTGCCCACCGGTCCGGACAATGGCTACGGCGGCGACTACGGTGGCTACCTGATTCGCACCAGCAGCAATGGCGGCTCTGCCTACGTGCAGGGCTGGGAGTTCAACTACCGCCAGCAATTTAATTTTCTCCCCGGGATTCTCCGCGGCCTGAGCGGCCTCGTGAACTACACCTACCTCACGAGTCACGGCAACCGCGGCGGCACCGTCGTCCGCTATACCGGCGAGATCCCCGGCTTCACTCCGCACTCGGGCAACGCGAGTCTCACCTGGCGCTGGCGCAAGTTCAGCACGCGCTACCTCGTCAACTACTCCGGCGAACGCATCACCACCTACACGGCAAACACTCCGTGGAGAAATATCTACCGCGCCGCCCGCACCGTGATGAACCTGGGTTTCGCCTATCAGCTCCGCCCCAATCTGAGCCTCACGTGCGACTTCGATAATCTCACCAACGAGCCCCAAGTATTTTTCCGCAATACTCGCGACCAACTCCAAAGCGTCAGCTACCACGGCCTCGCCGTCACCCTCGGCGTGAGCGGTCGGTTCTAACCCCACGCCCTTCCGCAAGGTAGCCGCGAGCGTGAGCGGGTGGTCTCCGCCCGCTGCAGGCCAGCCGCAGCGGTCTCCGTAGCCCGCCTCGTGAGAGGCGGGACTGATCGCACTCCGCCCCGCAACCCTTCCTCGTTTGTCACCTTTTCCGACACGGCTCCCGCGCGTCACCTTTTCAGCTGCCCCGCGTCTCGTGGCCGTGAAACCACTCTTTCCGCTCTGATTTTTCGCCACTCACTCATTCATGACGTTCGCCCTCCGGACCATCGCCCTGCTCACCAGCCTCGCGGCACCTCTTGTCGCGCAACCCCTACTCCCGCTCGATTCGCTCGCCGCCTTCGGTTCTCCCGCTGCTTCGCCGTGGCAAATCGCCGGAGATCTCGGCGGTGATCCACGCCACGACACCTCGCTGACACCTCTTCCCGGTACCGGCGTCCTCTTCGCGAACGCCCCCGGACCGCTTTCGCTGGCCCGCGAATTCGGCGACCTCGACCTTGAATTCGATTTTCTCCTGACCGCCAACGCCGACGCCTCCGTGCTGCTCCACGGCCGCTACGCCGTCCGTCTCTCCGACGGTGTGGCGGCCTCCAACATTCCGCCATCCGCCAACGCGACCCGCGCAGCCGGTCTGTGGCAGCACCTGCATGTGGAATTTCGCGCGCCACCATTTGATTCGTCAGGCAAGAAAGTTTCGCCCGCCCGCTTCGCGAAAATTACCCTCAACGGTTTTGTGATCCACGAAAACGTCACTCTGTCTGACGCCATCTTCGTTGATGAAAAACCGCTCGGCTCCCTCGTGTTTTCCTCGTCGCGCGGCTCTGTCGCGTTCCGAAAAATCACCACGAAAGCAGTGTCAGCCAACGAGCCCGCCACCGCGTCCAACGCTCCCGTAGCCACCAAGGGTAAAGGGAAACAGTCTGCTCCCAAGGCCGCGAAACAAGCCCCGAAGATCACCAAGATTCCCGTCGACGTCACCGACACGATCATCCTCCAACGCGGTTTCATCCCCTACGAGCCCAAGAAGCGTCTCTACGCCGCCTCCGTCGGCACGCCCGCCGGGGTGCACTACGCCTACGATTTCGAAACCGGCGCGCTCCTGCGCGTCTGGCGCGGTCGTTTCATCGATGCCGGGGAAATGTGGGAAGGTCGCAGCGCCAACCAATGGGCCAAACCCACCGGCCCCGCGCTGACGCTCAACGCCCTCCCGACCATCGCGTTCCTCGCCTCCCCTTCAGCCTCCGACTGGCCCACCACTCCCGATCCGCTCTTCTCGTCCCAAGGCTACCTCGTCGAGCCCGACGGGCAGCCGGTTTTCCTCTCCACCTTAGCGACACTCTCGATCCGCGACCGCCTCGCCCCGACCACGGGTGCGCGCACGCTCACCCGCACGCTCACCGTCTCCGGCTCACTCCCACCTACCCAGTCCGCGTTCGTGCTGCTCGCCACTGCCTCGACGATCACCCCGAGCGCCGACGGCCAGAGCTTCGTCGTCGGCGACCGCGAATTCTACCTCGATCTCTCGGGTAAATCTTCTGTGACGCCCGTGATTCACACGCACGGCGGCCGCCAGTGGCTCGTCGTTCCCGTGACCGCGAGCACCCTCGCGCAGCCCATCGTATCTACCCTCGTTTGGTAATCGCGCCATGTCTCACTTCCGTCTCTCCCTCCTCGTCAGCACCGTCATTCTCCACGCCGCCGCGCCGTCGCTGGTTGCGCAACAGTCCGCGCGCTCCGAGCGCTTCGCCGAGCCTTCCAACGCTCTCATGGCCCGCGAGGAACTCTATTGGAAACGAGTCACGCTTCCGGCGCCCGCCGATGTTCTCCTCGAAGTGAGTGGTATTCTCCCGGTATCCGGAAAGCGTCTCCTCGTCACCACCCGCCGCGGCAAAATCTACTGGGTTGACGGCGCCTACGACGCGGTTCCCCCGCCGCGCTACACGCTCTTCGCCTCCGGTCTGCACGAACCGCTCGGGATCATCGTCGCGCCGAAGGGCGGCTACTACGTCGCCCAGCGCCACGAACTCACCCGTCTCGTCGATACCGACGGCGACGGCCGTTGCGACGTCTACGAAACCATCTGCAAATTCCCCATTTCCGGCAATTATCACGAATACGCCTTCGGTCCCGTCATGGGCCCTGACGGCAATCTCCGCGTCACCCTGAACGTCGCCTTCGGTGCCGGTGGCCAATCCCCCGTGCCATGGCGCGGCTGGATGCTTGAAATCACGCCCGACGGTAAAGTTACCCCCATCGCCGCCGGGCTGCGCTCGCCCGCCGGGCTCATCCTCACGTCCAAGGGCACGTGGCTCTACACAGAGAACCAGGGCGAATGGGCGGGCTCCGGTCGTATCACCGAAGTGCATCGCGGGGATTTCATGGGTCACCAAGCCTCGCTCGCGTGGACCAAGCTTCCCGGTTCTCCCGTTTCCCTCGGCCTCGACGACATCACCAGTTTTGAAAAGCCCATGGTAGAGGTCGCGCAGTCGATCCCGTCGCTGCGCCTGCCCACCGTCTGGCTGCCGCACACCGTGTTCGGAATTTCCAATTCCGGTATCATCGAGGACCGTACCGGTGGAAAATTTGGGCCGTTCGCCGGTCAGTTCTTTGTCGGCGATCAGGGCCAGAGCAAAATCATGCGCGTCTCCCTCGAGCAGGTGAACGGCGTCTGGCAGGGCGCCGCCTACGCGTTCCGCGAGGGTTTCCAGAGCGGCATTCTCCGTCTCGCCCACGGCGAAGACGGCTCGCTGTTCGTCGGCGAAACCAATCGCGGCTGGGGCTCCGTGGGTCCCAAAGACGAGGGCTTGGAACGGCTCGTTTGGACGGGCGCGAACCCGTTTGAAGTGAAGGCGATCACCGCGCAATCCGACGGTTTCCTCCTCACGTTTACCGCGCCAGTCGATCGTGCCACCGCCGAAGACCCCGCGAGCTACGCTGTCGCCGGCTTCACCTACCTCTACCACAAAACCTACGGCAGCCCACCCATCAACCGCCTCGCCTGCCCGATCCGCAAAATCGTCGTCGCACCCGACGGCCTCAGTATCCGGCTCGCGGTCGGCTGCCTGCGTGCAGGCTACCTCCACGAAATCAAAGCCCTTGGCGTCCGCTCCGCGCAGAGCGTCGAGCCGCTCCTCCACCCGACCGCCTATTACACCCTCAATCAAATCCCCGCCGGCCACCGCATCATTCCCCTCGACCCCAAGGACGCTGAACTTTGTGTGGTCCTCGTCCCGGCCTCCGCTGGCGCGCCCACCGCGAAACACCCGACCGCCGCACCCTCGTCATGGACCGAGCGCGAGGGCGGGCGCACGCTCACCCTCGGAACCCAACCCGGGCTTAAGTTCGACCAAACCGAACTCACCGTGCCCGCCGGCGCGACCGTGCAATTCGTTTTTCGCAACACCGACGATATGCTGCATAACTTCGTGCTCTGCGCCCCCGGCACCGGCCAAGCCGTCGGCACCGCCGCCCTCACACTCGGCATTGAAGGCACCGCGAAAAACTACGTCCCCGATTCCACCAACGTCCTCTTCCATACTGCCCTCGTGCAACCCGGCTCGTCCGACCGCATCTACTTCACCGCGCCCACCACCCCCGGCGACTACGACTACATTTGCAGTTTCCCCGGACACGCACTGCTGATGAAAGGCGTTCTCCGCGTGACCGCCAAATAAGCAAAAGCCGATCGGATCCGATCCCAACCCATCTCACCGCGCACGGAACCAAAGCTGGTATTGTCGGAAGAAACCCCCAAGGTCCGACCCGCCACCATTCGCCCACTCCTCTTTTATGTCCAACTACTCGATTGTCATGCAGAGCTCCCCCGTCGCTCCCAAGAAGCTGACGGCCCTCAAAGCCTACGCCAAAAAGAACGGCATGGTTGTGTCGAAACCGATCGACGGAAAAGTTACGCTCTCGGCCGTCTGGTCCGAAATCAACGGCACTTTTGAAAACGATCTCACCCCGAGTCTCGCCAAACACCTTAAGGAAACCGTGCACCTTTTGATGACCATTTACTACGGCCAACTCGAAGATGGCACCGGCAAGGTCGAAGCCGTTTATTTCATCAAGATGGCCCCGTCCGGCGAAGCACAACGTATCGCCATTGAGCTGGACGACATCAGCGGTCCATGGACCCGCAAGAACGCCTGGCCCAAAAAGGCCATCAACTGGAAGGCGTGAGCCGGCCGCAGGGACTGGGGTACCAGAGCGCGGCCCCAGTCTACTCACCTGCCGAAATTTGTCAGGACTTCGCTTCCTTCGCACCTTCGAGCGGCGTCACGGGGTCAATGAAGAGCCAGCATATTGCCCCGAGGAAATAGATCGCCGATGAAATGGCGAAAACGAGCTCCCAGTTTTTCGTCGTGCCGGTTGCGGTCGTAAGAGTCGTCGCCGCCAGGATCGTGCCCACGGCAAACGGGCCCACCATCCCACCGAAATTTCCCATCATGTTCATACTGCCGGATACGGTGCCGGCAAATTTACCGCCGATATCCATGCAACTGGCCCAGCTCCCTGGCATCGTCAGATCGTTGAAGAAGCTCGCGAGTCCCATCGCCAACATGGCGAGCAGCGGGTCCTTCACGTAAAAAGACGTCATCAACAACGCGGATGCGCCGATGAATCCCAGCATGCCGAACGAGCGACGGACCACCACCACGCGGGCGCCGCGCGCCAGCAGCCGTCCGGTGATCAATCCAGCCACCAGCGAGCCGAAGCCGCCAAAGAATAGCGGAACACCCGCCAACACCGCCTTGAGCAACGGTTGAATCAAATCAGGACGAACCGTTCCTTCCATCTGCGACGCCAACCAATTCAAGAACTGGTTCGAAAGAATCGGCCGCCCGCTGGTGTTGAGGTAATCTGGCAACCAAGTGACGAAAAAATACCAACCATAGCTCAGGCAAAAATACTGCCCCCAGAGGAACCACATGCTCTTGCTCGTCGCGAGCTTGCTCCACGGAACTCCGGCATGGCCCGCACCTCGGTCCGAATTCTTTTCAATCAGAGCCAACTCGGCGGAGTTAACGCCCTTGTGATCCCGCGGGTTGTCGCGGAACCACAGCCAAAAGACGATCGCCCACACCACGCCCAACGCCGCAAAGATCTGAAAAGCGACCCGCCAACTCACGAACGCCATCACCGTCACCACGAGCACCGGCGTAAAGGCCCCGCCCCAGCGCGCCCCCATCCACATGAGCGACTGCGCCCGCGTGCGCTCGTCTTTTGGCAGCCACATGCTGAACGCTTTCGTTAGATTCGGGAAGCATCCCGCCTCGCCCGCACCGAATAAAAACCGCGTTACCCACATCGAGGCGTAACTCCAAGCCCAGCCGGTTGCCGCCGTAAAAAACGACCACCAGAGCACGACCCGCACGAGCACCTTGCGGGCCCCAATTTTGTCTCCGAGCCAGCCGGTCGGAATCTCGAACAGTGCGTAGGACATCGCAAACGCGGCGAATATCGCCCCCATCTGCGCGTCGCTAAAGTTCATATCCCGCGCGACGTCGCCCTTCGCCTGCGAGATTGCAACGCGATCGATATATTGGACCACGGCGATCGCGATCGCGAAGACAATGACCCAATAGCGTGTGCGCGTGGGACGCAGATCGGCGGCAGAAACAGGGGAAGGCGACGACATAGAAATGATAACGCGGTTGGGGAAGAATCGTGCGGGTTTCGCCACGACAGCACCCGAGTTGTAGCCGGGATGCTTTCGTGAAGGCACGCCGAAAACGCACCCTTCCGTCATAAATTACACCCGACAAACGGCCGGCGTGCCGCCATTCCAAATTTTTCAGCCACCCATTCTCCCTCGGAATTACCTCGGAATGTTCGCCCAAATTCGGACGCTTCCCTCCCATGAATCCTCCTTCCCACCCTGTCGCCGTCGTCACTGGCGCCGGTTCGGGCCTCGGCCGAGCCTGCGCCCTCGGGTTCCTTTCCGCCGGTTATCGGGTCGTGCTCGCCGGCCGCCGCGCCGAGCCCTTGACCGCCACCGCGCAGGCGGCCGGGGTGGCCGCCACCCAGCTGCTCGTGGTGCCCGCCGACGTGACGGATCCCGTCGCGGTCCAGGCCTTGTTCACTCGCACCGTCGAGACCTTTGGCCGTGTCGACGTTCTGTTCAACAACGCGGGCGTTAACGCACCGGGCGTGCTCCTCGAAGATCTCTCGTTCGAGCATTGGCGGCAGGTGATCGACACCAATCTCACCGGTGCGTTTCTTTGTGCTCAGGCAGCGTTCCGCATCATGAAGTCCCAGCAGCCGCGCGGCGGACGAATCATCAACAACGGCTCAATTTCCGCCCACGTGCCAAGGCCGAACTCCATCGCTTACACCGCCGCCAAACATGCCGTCACCGGCCTGACGAAGTCGCTTTCGCTCGACGGCCGAGCATTCGACATCGCGTGCGGTCAGATCGACATCGGCAACGCCGATTCTCCCATGGCAGGCCGGATGCGCCACGGCGTGCCCCAGGCGAATGGCACGATGGCGATCGAACCCACCATCGACGTGAGTCACATTGTCGACGCCGTCCTCTACATGGCCGGCCTACCTTTGAGCGCGAACGTCCCGACCATTACGGTTATGGCCACTCAAATGCCCTACGTTGGCCGCGGCTAATTTCCCTCGCTGATTGCGGCCCGCGCTAACCCGCTAGCGATTGACCGCGGGTAAGCGCTCCGCCAACGCAACGCGCAGGCAAACCGCCTCCTGGTCGTTGCGCACCAGCAACAGGTCTCCGGCCAATGCGATCGGGTTCCATGTCTTCGCGGAAAACACCCGGAAGCGGTGCAACTCACCCGGACCGCTCGCCGTCGGACGCATCAGAATCAGTTCACCTCCCTCAGACATGAGCAAAAACAAATCGCCGATCAGCAGTCCTTGCCCATGCCCGTGGCGACCTTCTTTCCATTGTTGCGCCCCGTCCTTCAGGTCGAGGCAGGTAAACATGCCGTCGTCTAATCCGAAAATGTAGCCGTCCTTCATCACTGGGTTGGAAAACTTGGCCTTCAGTTTCAGCGAGCGCCAGACGCTCTCGGCGCCAAAGGTCCCGCCCTCGCCTCGCTTGATTTCCAATAACTCACTGCCGACGCCGTAGCCCGCCGAAAACACCACGCGATCTGGGCCGATCACCACCGGCACCGCCACATGCGGATAGCCTACGCCCCACGGATATTCCCACAGCACTTTGCCGTCAGACGCGTCATGCGCCGAAATCCGCCGGTGGTTGTAGGCGAGAATTTGACGCCGGCCGGCGAGTGTCGCGACAAACGGCGATCCGTAACCTGCCTCGGCCTCCCCCGCCGCCCAAATCCGTTCACCTGTCTCCGCGCGAAACGCCACGAGCGACTGCTTCGCCTTCCCGCCCGCACTCACCATTACGCGTCCGTCCAACACCAGCGGCGAGCCCGCGTAACCCCAATCCGGAATTTTCGCACCCGTCTCAGCCACCAGGTCGTGGGTCCAAAGTAATTTTCCGGTAGCGAGCTCCAATGCATTCAGCCGTCCCGTTGAACCGAGGGTAAACACCCGATCACCGACCACCGTTGGCGTGGCCCGCGGTCCAATGCCGCCCACCGGATTATCGTAACGCGCCGTCGTGCGGTGTGACCAGAGCAGCCGTCCCGTGAGGAGTTCATAGCAGTTCACTAACTCATCGGCCTCGTCCTGCTCCTGGGTCAGGGCCCGCTCGCCCACCATCGCAAACCCGGACCAACCGGCGCCGACCTTCCCGCGCCAAATCGTTGAGGGCGGATGCGCCGCCCAGTCCGCCTCTAGTCGTGGACCCGCAAGCACCGCGGTGCGATCCGGCCCGAGAAACTGCGGAAAATCCGGACGCGCCGTTGCCGATAAAAGCACCGGCTTGGCCAGTGCTACCGGGGCGGTCGCACCAGAGGCAGGCGCAGCGGACCGGACCGGTTTCGCCCAACGAAAACCGATGATCGGCACCAAATCGCCACTCACCCCGCGAATGCGAAACAGCGATGCCCCGAGGGCCAGTCCCCCGAGCACACCTAAAGTGACACCGAGACGCCACCGACCGGAAGCGCGTGAAAAAAAGCTCCACCACAGCAGCAACATCACCACCACGCCGATCAGAATCCCGCCCGTCGTGAGGTTCCGTTCCTGAAAGGTCGCCGTCTCTCGCAACCGCACGACGGTGATCGCCCCAGCTGCCAGGACGAGGATGGTCACCGCCGGCCACCAGCGAATTGGAAAACGCGCAGCCGGACCGTTTGAAGTAAGCACATCGGACATATCCTGCTCATGAGAGCCAAGCGGCCCCGAACCGCAACCTGCGAGCGCACCCGAAATATCCGGGCATCCGGTTCCCCAAACAAGGGCCGATCGCTGGGGCGCAAAACCAAGCACGTATTTTTCGGCGTCGAGCGAATGATGGCGTAGTCCGCGAAGTTCCCGACTCTAACACGGGAAAAAAATACCTCGTCGTTGCTGCCCGCACGAAGCGCTCGGTGACGAAAGGTGCCAAACTCCTCTGCGCTCGATGCCCAAAGCCTTGCCTTCGGCCACCGACGCCACTGGCGCGCAGCGCCCCGACCTGACTAAATTGTCAGGAATCTCGACTCGTATTCACCGGAGCCGGGCTAGCAGGTTGATGGCGCACTCCCTCAACATGGAGAATTCGCCCCGCTTACGTCACCCATCCCCACGCATCCGGTCCTGCATGGGAACCCCGATTCCGATCTTGGGCCGCGGGCGACTCGCTGTTTTTCTGCACAGAATTCTTGGGCTTAGGCAGGCCACCGTACCGGGGCTCGGAAATCCCCTATCCCTCGCGATCATGCGGGTCGCTTCTCTTTCCCTCACGTCTCCGTTGCATGACCGTCGCAGCGCCTGAGCCATCTCCGTCCGGCCGCCGGGGACGCCTCGTCCCAATTGCCGTGGTCGCGCTCCTGGCCTTTTACGTGGTCATGGCTCTGACCGCTTCCTGGCAAAAAGGCATGTCCTTCGATGAGGGCCTGCAGATCGCCACCGGCTACAATATTTGGCTCCGCCACGATCTTCGCATCGAGGCCTCGAACGGCGATCTCGTGAAGCGCTGGGCGACGTTGCCCTTGTTGTCTACGAGACCTGCGTTCCCTTCCAATGAGAACCCCTATTGGCGCGCCGGAGCGGCCTACGAATTGGCGTTTTCCTTCTTCTTCGAGCAGGGCAACGATCCTCAGATCGTGCTGCGCCAATGTCGGGCGATGGTGCTCATTTTCGGCGTGGCGACGGGTCTGTTGGTGTTTTCTTGCTCGCGCGATTTGTTCGGCAACCTCGGCGGACTTATTTCGCTCACACTTTTTGCCTCAAGTTCCAGCATGTTGGTCTTCGGGGCAATGGTCTCTACCGAGATGACCGTGTGTTGCTCACTGCTGGGCTCAGTCTGGTGCATTTGGCGATTGCTGCACGGCATCACGTGGGTGCGGGTGTTGAGCAGTCTGGGTTTTCTCGGCCTACTGGTGTTGTCCAAGCTTACTTGCGTTTTGATTCTCCCGATCACCGCGTGCTTGGTCGTCGTGAAACTCGGCTGCGGCCGACCATTGGAGTGGAGACTGGGCTCATCCCGATGGATTCGGTCGCGTTCGGCTCAGGCCGGAGCATTTGCGGGCCTCTTCGTCCTGCACGGACTGGTTGGCTGGGCTGCCGTTTGGGCGCACTACGACTTTCGCTATGTGGCGAGCCCGACGCCCGCCGATCCCGGGATTACCCTGCTCACCCATAAATTGGATCCGATCGATCCGCGGGTGGCGGCCTTCTTCGCGTGGTCTCGCCACACGCACTTCCTGCCGGAAGCCTACCTCCACGGGACAGAGTGGATCCTCGGCTCAAACGAACGGCAGGCCGCCTTCATGGACGGCCAATGGAAGTTTGGCGGGTGGCGCACATTTTTCCCCTACGCGATGTGGGTAAAAACTCATCCCGCGCTGCTCTTGCTGCTCCTGTTTTCCCTCGTCGGTTGGTGGGGGCACCGACGGAAAGACCACGGCGCATTGCTCCCCGTGCCGGCGCCAGGCTCCACGCCGCACGGTCTGCCGGCGGAGTCGCTCGTCTACCGGGCAATCCCCTTGCTGGCCCTCGTGTCAATCTATGTAGCCGTCGCGATCACGTGGGATCTCAACATTGGGTTTCGCCACGCGTTGCCGATATATCCGGCCATCTACGTGCTGGCTGGGGCCCTCGCGTCCGTGTGGTCCCGGCGCGGTCGGCTCGCGCAGACGGGCATCGTTCTACTCCTCGCGTGGCACGTTTCCGGGCCACTCACAATCTACCCCCACTACCTCGCCTATTTTAGTCCAGTGGTCGGCGGACCGGCCCAAGGTTACCGCCACCTCGTGGACAGTTCGCTCGATTGGGGGATGGATCTACCCGGCCTCAAGCGCTGGCTCGACGTCAATAACCCGGGAGATCGCACGCCGTTTTTTTTTGCGTATTTTGGCGTGGAGAGCCCCGACTACTATGGGATCAAATCCCACCGCCTGCCCGCCCAGCCGGATTGGCGCGTCGTGCAGTCCACCACACTGACATCCGGCATCTACGCAATCAGCGCCACGCTGCTCCAGAGCATCGGCACGGCAACCGAGGGGCCATGGACCGCCGTTTTCGAAAAATCTTATCAGACCACTCTGAAGAACATCGAAACTTACAACCGTAGTCTGCTTGAGCCGCGAGCGCACGCTGCGCTGCTGGCCGAACATCCGTGGGAGCTGTGGGAGCGTGAATACGCCGACTACGAAAAGCTGCGGTTTGGCCGGCTCTGCGCCTGGCTGCGGCACCGGACCCGCCCCGACGACAGTATCGGCCACTCCATCTTGATCTGGCACCTCGACGACTCCGAAATCACCGCCGCACTTTCAGGCCCGCCGGTCGAACTCGCCGACGCCCCGCTGAGTCGTTGATCCGCCCCCGGGCGGAATTTTCGGCGTCGCTGTTCCCTGACTGAAATGTAAGGCGCGCTTCCTTGTCCGGCCTATGCCGTCCCGAAATTCTACCACACCCGAGCACTATCGTGCCAAACCGGTGATCGTCATGCCCATCCCCACCTTGCAACACCCTCCCTTGAACGGCACCACCGTGCTGTTGCTTGTGGGAATCGCCATGCTGGTCATCGCCCTCCAAAGGACGGTCGTCCGCCGCTTCATCAAAGCCATCCTCTCGCCCGCCGCCGATCAACCGGGTCGAAACGCTCAATCCGCCGGTCTTTCCGCGCTGTCTGCTCCGCCGGCTGTCCACGTTGTGGCGCCCGCAGCTCCGGACCGTGAGGCCGCTTCGTCCACACCTTCCGTTCCACCGCCTGCCTGAGCGACCTACCGCTTGCTCTTCGAAGTCACCCGCAACGCTTGCCCCCTCTGCGCGCAAGGCGTTTCGAACGGTTGACCGGCCGGCATGGCAGACGATTTCGCACGCTCGCCGGAGCGGACCACGTCAAAGGCCGCGCCGCGCGTCCGGTCGCCGAACGCTCCGACTTGACGATCAGCCCGTCGGTCGTGACCGCGGCGATCGGCGACCGTACGAACGACGAAGAGCTTTTGGCCTCCGTCGACCACCCGTATCTGGTTGCCCGTGACGTACACTCGTGGGCAGATCTCGACGTCCCCGGCCTCGTCCGCACGCCGCACCCCGGACCCATGGGCGGGAGTGAGGCAATTCAGCACCTGCTCGCCACTCAACGGACGTAAACCGGCCCACCGCCATTCCCCGGAAGCCGAACCCGGCTCCTCCCTGACGAAAATGTCAGCGTACCAAACTCGCTGCACCCAATCCCCGCCTGCATCTGTGCATTCCGGTTAGCGAGGGTGGAGGAGTCTCGCCGCGCTGCAACGGCCGGGCTCCTCCACTTCGCCAGCCCCGCCCCAGCCAGCATGTCCTCCCCTTCGTCTTTCCCCGCTCCCCGCCGCCGCGCGCCCCGCGTCGGTCTCCTCGCAACCGTGCTGCTCGTGCTGTTGGCCTTCCTCCCGCTGGCCTACGTCGGCCTGCGCGCCGTCGAGGCCAGCCGCAACGTCGCCTACTGGGACGAATTTGAAACCGCCCTCGCGCTGATCATGCGCCTGCACTCCGGCGTCACTCCGGGCGTCTTTCTCGACGACCTTTTCGCCGTGAATAACGAGCACCGTATGGTCATGAGCCGGTTGCTCTTCGCGGTCAGCTACGGGCTCACCGGCACCATAAATTTTTCCGCCATCAGCCTGCTCGGAAATTTTTGCCTCCTCGCGCTGTGCGCCATTTTGCTGGTCGGCGCCCGCACGGCTCCGCGCCGTCTGCGGCTGGGTCTCGTGCTCGCGCTCGGCCTTTTTCAACTCGAGAACTACGAAAATTTCCTCTGGTCCGGTTCATCAATCGACCATTTCCAAGTCTTGCTCTACGTCGGCGCGACCGTCGCCGCCCTCGCGCACGGCACCCGCACCGCGTGGCTCGTCGCCGGCCTGTGCGCCCTGCTCGCCACGTTTACACTCGCCCACGGGCTGCTGGTCTGGCCGCTGGGGGCCGCACTCCTCTGGCGCGTCCGCCGCACCCCGCAACTCATCGGCTGGGGCGTCTTGGCCACGCTCGTCGTCAGCGGTTACGCGCTGGGGTTTTCGACCAATAGCGCCCACCGCTTTGCCGGACTCACGCTCGCCGGCGCCCAAGAAATTCTCCGCTACTGGCTCACGCTCCTCGGCACGGTCCCTGCACTCGGCCACACCGGCCTCGCCCCGTGGCTGGGCGTCGCCCTCCTCGCCGTGCTCGGTTGGCTCGGCGCCCACGGCGCGCTCCGCCGCGAGCGCGTGGCTTATCCGCTCGCATGGTTTGGCGTCGCCGCCCTCGCCCTCGTGGCCGCGGGCCGCGCCGAGCAGGTCGGCGGACTCGTGATGTCGCGCTATGTGATCCTTAGTGCCATCACGTGGAGCCTTGCCGCCTTCATGCTCCTCGAGCGTTTCTCCGATCCCCGCCGCCCGCTCGCCGCGCTTACGTGGTGCCTCCCCGTGCTCGTCGTCTTCAATCTCTCCGCAAATCGCGCTTACGCCTCCGCCGTCGATTCATGGCTCGACTGCCGCGATATTGCCGCTGCCCGTTTCACGCAGCATGGCGTCGATGGTCGCGGGAATTTTGCACTGTCCCCCATGCCCGCCCGCGCGACGACGTTGCTGAACGAGGCCGAGCGCCGTGGCGTCTACCGGATGGGTTCCGTGTGCCTTCCTCGCGCGTTCTCCGCCGCCACCCCCAGTGAACGCATCCGATGGGAGATCGACGAACTCACCGTAAGTGACCGCTCCTCCTTCGTGCGTGGCTGGGCCGTGATCCCCGGCGTGCGTTCGGAGCGCGGGCAGATCAACGTCGTGCTCCGTTCGGCCACGGCCACCCACGTTTTTTCCACCGTGAGCACCCAGCGCCCAGATGTCGCTTCCAGTCTCGGCGATCCGCAGCTCAACCGCTGTGGCTACCTCTTTGCCCGCCGCCGCGATCGCCTTCCAGCAGGCGACTACCAGCTTGGTTTCCTCATCAAGCAGGGCGGCGCCTCCGAATACCTCATGACTGATCAACGGCTCGTCTTGCGGGACTCCGGCTTGCTCGCCGGCGGGCAATGAGTTCGACCGCGTTCGGTGTTTCCCACCGCATTCTACTGCACCACCTCACCGCGCGGTGGCGCGTCGTCCTCCTCGCGCTGGTCACGACTCTCGTGTGGACCGCACACTACGATCGTTGGACGCTGGCGAGTTGGTCCGTGCCGACCGACTACCGCGGCGACTCATTGGAAATATTCGCCCGCATCCAGGCAGCCGCCGAGGGCAACACCCGGCTGTTGCAGCCGCAGGTGATTGCCCGCTTGGGCGCGCCGTTCGGCGCAAATTGGAGCGCCTATCCCACTTCGGATCTCCCGCTCGTCTGCGTCCTCGGCTGGTTGGCCCGGGGCGTGGGCGTATTCGCGGCGGCGAACCTCGCCTTGCTGCTGGCGACTGTCAGCGCGGCGCTGGCGTTCTACGGATGCGCGCGCTGGCTGCGCGCGCGGTGGGAGTGGGCCTTCGCCGGCGCGCTGCTTTTCGCATTTACGTTTCAGACCTTCAGCCGCGGCCTCCCTCATCTCTTTCTTGTGTTCGCCTGGACCGTGCCGCCCGCGCTTCTCGCCTGCGGTTTCGTGGCGACGAGCCGGCGGCTGCGGCTACTCGGCGGCAGCGGAATATTCTGCGTCGGCATCGCCGCGGTGATCGGGGCGGGCAATCCTTATACGCTTTTCCTCTTTCTCCAGCTGCTGACATGGGCGCTCGCGGCCCAATGGCTCGGAGCGCGACGGCGGGCAAACCTACACGCGGGCCTCGTCGCCTTCGCGGTCGCGGTGGCGGCGTTTCTCGTCGTCGAGTCACCTGTCTGGCTGTTTGCGCCCGACGCGGCGGCGGCTTCGCCTCTCGTGCGGAACTATGGTGCGACCGAGCGCTACGCATTGAAACCGATCGAACTGTTTCTGCCGCCCGCCGGACACCGCTGGGAGGCCCTCGCGTTTTTCGGGCATCGCTATGTCCGCTGGTCGGAATGGCGAAACGGTGAAGCATTTGCCCCTTACCTCGGCCTCGTCGGCATCACTGGTTTCGCGTGGCTCGCGCTGACGACGTTGCGCTCGATCCTGCAGCGACGGCGCCTGCCGGGCCTTGCCCTCCCGGCCGGCTGGGTCCTCGCGTTCGCCTCAATCGGTGGGCTGACCAACCTCCTGGCGCTCGTCACCGGGCTGTTCGTCTTTCGCGCGACGAATCGGTTCAGTATTTTTGTCTCCGCGGTCGTCCTGCTGTTCCTCGCAGCCCAACTTTCTCGCTGGTGGCGCGAGCGTCGCATCCGGCGCACGTGGTCACTTTCGCCGGTCTGGTGGCAGGCGGGCAGTTTCGGCGCCGCCACGCTCGTGACCGTTGTGGGGCTCATTGATCAACTCCCGCGCGCACCCGGCCTCGCAAAACAGGAACGCATCGCGCAACGCCTCACGGCCGATCGCGAGTTGGGCCAGCTGCTCGAAGGTCGTCTGCCGCCGGGTGCGATGGTATTTCAACTCCCCGTCATGATGTTTCCCGAGGTCGGGTCCCGCGGCCAGCTCGGCGACTATGAACACTTCCGGCCGTTTCTCGCAACGAGCTCGCTGCGCTTCAACTACGGCGCGCTCAAAGGCCGCAGCCGCGGGCGCTGGCAACGTGAAGTCGAAGCACTCCCCACGGAGGAACTCGTGCGCCGCCTCGAGCACTACGGATTCGCCGCCCTCTATCTGAACCGACGCGGCTTTCCGGATCGCGGCGAGAGACTTCTCGCGGAGCTCCGCGCACTCGGCCGCACCGCTGTCATTGCAGGCGCGTTGAGCGAGCAGGTCGTCGTTATCCTCGAGCCGAATTCAACGCCCACCCTTCCGCTGGCGCACACCCTGACATTTGGGCACGGCTGGCACAACGCGCGGCCGGGCGAGCCGCGGTGGGCGCACGGTGCGGCGGCGTTTTCCTACTACAATCCCACCGCGCTGCCCCGTCCGGCCATCGTGCGCCTCACCGTGAGCGCGGCCGGCCCGCGCACGATGAAAGTACTCGTCAACGCCGGCGAAAAAATGACGACGGCGATCGGTGAAACGTGCCAAGCCATCAGCCTTCACGTCACCTTGCGTCCCGGCTTCAACCGCTTCGATTTGACCTCCACCGAACCCGCCCAGCGCCTCAGTCAGGAGCGCGGCCACCTCCGCAGCTTTGCCGTGCACGAGGCTGCCGTGGTCATCGACGAACGTGTGGCGACGGCCGACCGGTGACGAAAGATCGTTAGACCCGCTCGCTTCTTCTCTCGCCAGACTGAGCCTTCAGACCGACGGAAACCTCAGCCGAAATGTGCTCCCGCCACCTCGTGCCGGTTCATACTCCACGGTGCCACCGAGCAACCGCAGGTAGGCCTTCGTCAGCGCCAGTCCGAGCCCGAACCCGCCCTGGCCCCGATCTCGCCCGCTATCGGGTCGAAAGAACCGTGTCGTAAGCCGCGCGCGATGTTCCACCCTGATCCCCGGTCCTTCGTCGACGACTTCGACGACACCCTGGCCCGCATCTACGTGCACCTTGACCTGAATCGTCGTGCCCTCGGGGCTGTATTTGATCGCGTTGTCCACGAGGTTTTGGACCGCCTGTCGCAGCAACACCGGATCGGTGTGCACCGTGCACTCCGCGGCTTCCAGCACGACGCGTTGATTCTTGGTTTCCGCTAAAATCCCCAACTCGCCCACGCACGTCCGCACGAGTTCGTCGATCCGCACCGACGTGCGCTCCACCGTCGGCGCACCGCCTTCCGTGCTGGTGAGTTCCAATAGGCGCTGCGTGAGCAACTGCAACCGCTGTGCCTCCTCCAGCATCGACGCGATGATTTCGCGGTATTCCTCCACGGTGCGGCTCCGACGTAAACCGACTTCACCCACGCTGCGTAACGTGGTCAGGGGCGTGCGCAATTCATGCGACGCATCGGCGACAAACCGATCCAGCGCGACAAATGATCCTTCCAAACGGTCGAGCGTCACGTTGAACACACCCGCGAGCTGCCCGAGTTCGTCGTGGGGATTCACGACCGGCAACCGCCGGCCGAGCTCATCTGCCGTGATGCGGTTGGCTTCCGCCACCATCAAGTCGAGCGGCTTCAACCAGCGGCGCGTGAGCACGTAGCCCCCCATCACCAGCAGAACGATCACGACGGGCAGCGCGACTACGATGATCAAGCGCAACGCCCCCAGTCCGTCGGCCATCGGCCGGTGCACCGTCATCACGCGGATCATCCACGTTTCGCCCCGCGTCGGCACGGGGAAGGGCACCGAGAGCACCCGCAATCGGAGGTCACGCGCGACATTGAAAATTGAAATCCGCTCCCGCCCAGGCTCCGGCGCGACCGGTACAGACTCGATCCGGCTTTCGGCAAACGGCCAGAGTCGGCGAACCAGCCCCCCGTTTTCATCCCACAATTCAAACCACGGATTCTCGGGAGCCCAGCGCACTTGACCCTTCACCTCGGCGCGGTCCCAGCTGAGCACGCCTTCGGCGGTGATCGTGAGACGCTGGCGAATTTCCACCAGATCTTCCCGCAGTTCAAAATCGAGGGGCCGTGCCATCCTCTCAGCGACATACGAATAAAGCGCCGCGGAAAACGCAGCCAACAGCAGCGTGCCAACCGCCCCATACCATGCCGCCAGTCGAAAGCGCAGCGTGCGTCGTCGCCACCAAGCCGTCACGCCGGCTCCTTCCCCAACCGATAGCCGAGTCCCCGCAACGTGTGGATGAGTTTTTCGGTTACGTCGCCGTCGATCTTCTTCCGCAGCCGCATGAGCTGCACGTCGATTACATTGTCTAACGACGTAAAACGATGCGTCTGCTTCCACACATCGCGCTCGAGCATTTCCCGAGTCACGATCTGCCCCTGGTAACGCAGCAGATACTCCAACATGTCGACTTCGCGCGGCGTCAGCGAAATCTCCTTCCCGGCCCGCACCGCCACGCGGGCCCGCGTGTCGAGCTGCAGATCGCCACAGTTCAATAAATTTCCCGTGCCCAAAACCGGCCGCCGCAAGAGTGCCCGGCAGCGCGCCAACAGTTCCACAAAGGCAAATGGCTTGGCCAGGTAGTCGTCCGCGCCTGCTTCCAGCCCGAGCACACGGTCGTCCACCGCTCCCCGCGCCGTGAGCATCAGCACGGGGGTCTGCACGCCGCCCATCCGGGATTGCCGTAACACGTCGATTCCGTCGCGATCCGGCAGCATCCAATCGAGCACAATCAGGTCAAACGTCTCGCGCCCGAGCCAATCGGCTGCTTCGCCCCCATCTGCTGCCGTCGTCACCGTCCAGGTCTCCAGCCGCAGCCCTTCCGCCACCGACTCGCGGGTCTTTTTTTCGTCCTCCACCAAGAGCACACGGGGGGAATGGAATATTTCGGAGGCCACGTCGTTCATGCGGAAAAACTTCGCCAGTTGCACCGCGCGGGGAAGTTCGCTTCGCGGGCCATTGGGCGCAAGCTGTCTTTGCCCTGTCCATTCATGTCAATCGACGCTGACGCCGCCAAGCGACCAGCGCTCCCGCCGCCGCCACGAACCATGCCCCGAAAGTTCCCGGCTCCGGGATCGGCACGATTTGTCGGTCGTAGCTCGCCCACCCGGTGCTGTTCGCGGAAAACCCGCTGAACGTGATCTGATTCTGTGGAGTCGACCCGCTCATGTCGGGCGTCGCCCCGGTGAAATTCTGCGCGAAAAAATAGTCGGTCAGTCTGACCCAATTTTGCAGGGAAAGTTGCTGGATCGAGCTCTGAAACGCGATGTCATTGACGGTCAGCACGGTCGCCACCGAATTCCCGAAATCCAAGATCGAGTTCCCCGTGATGTTGAGGTTCCCAAACGTCGACGTCGTCCCATTTAAGTTTAGCGTGCCGCCCGCCAGCGTGATTTTCACGTTGGGTGCATTGAAGTTCGCCCCAAGCGTGAGCGTCGCTCCCGTGCGAATCACGAGTTCCCCCGTGCCGGAAAATACACCGTCAAACACTCCGGTTCCCGCGCTGAGCACCAGTTGTCCGGTCCCGATCGCACCAAAGTCCACGGTGCCACTGCCAGTCAAACTACCGACCGTCTGCGTGAAATCATTCAGCGAAAGCAGCGTCCCGTTTCCAACGCTCATCGACGCTGCATTGTTGAACTGGTTGGCCGCCGCAGTAATGACGCTACCCGCCGTGATCACCGTCGCTCCGGTAAAGCTGTTGCCGATGGGTGACGCGAGCCGCAGCGTGCCCGCCCCCTCCTTGACGATGCCACCCACTCCGGTGCCAATCGCACCCGAGAGGGTGATGTTGCCGGCGCCGTCAGCCGTGAGGGTTCGCCCTGCACCCGAAATCGCTCCACTCACCATAAGGGTCCCGCCGGCATCGGCGGCGACGCGCGTATCCGCAGCGAGCGCCACGGTGCCACTCACGATATTCGTGCCCGCAGCGGCGACGTTCCGGAGGGCACCCGCACCGCCCACCCCGCTGCCGGCGAGGGTGAGATTCTCAGCAAAGGTCAGGCTGCCCGTGGCCAGTTGCAGCGCCGCGCCGCTCGCCACCGTGGTCGCGCCCGCACCACCACCTAACGCGCTCCCACTGGTGCGCGCCTCCACGACCCCCTGAACAATCGCGAGGTTGCCCGTCCAATTTGCGTTGTTCCCATTCAGCACCAGCGCGCCGCCCGTCCCCGTTTTTGTCAGATCGCCACTGCCAAAAAACTGACCGCTCGTCGCCGTCCCATCGCCGATCGTCAGTGCGCCCGCGCCCGTGCTCGTGATCGTTCCGGGAACGCTCCAACTGAGCCGATTCATCGTCATGGTCTGCGCATTCGCCGACTGTTGCCCGATTCCCGCCCCGGTCCCACCAAACGTCAGCGTCTCGGTATTTCCGGCATTGGCGCCGACCAATGAAAAGCCCGCGGCACCCGGTGCAAACGTGACCGAATTGATCGTCCGATTTCCATTCATGTCGGGGCTCGTGCGAACACTCCCGTCAAAAACAAGATCGGTGGTCGTAGTGAACGCCGGCGTGCCATTCGGATTCCAATTATTCGCCGTATTCCAACGGGTGTTGTTACCACCTCCGTCCCACGTTTGTCCCCAAAGCCGTGCCGCCCCGTGCACGAGCAGCAGAACGAACAAAATGGGAACGCGCGCTTTCATGGCTCAACCTCGCCCAACCCAGCCTGATTCACGAACCGCATCAGCTGACATTATCGACAGAAACCCCGCCCCGCATCGCGGCTTCGGACCTCTCCTCCGCCAGCAGGCTTCGCCTATCAGCCGAGCATGCCCTCATAACCTCGCGCTAGGCCGCGACCGTCACCATCCAACTCAGGCTTCCGCGAAAACCTCCAAGTGCATGCGGCTGCAAAAACGACACGTGCCATTCTGCCACTGCACAATCCACATTCCCGGGATGCAGCTGAACTGAACAATTGATCCCACGATCTCCGGGTCATGCTTCTGAAAGACTTTTGTGCCAGAGGAGAAAGTCGCCGGCCATGGAGCCGGCGTGTTCACAGCCCTTCCGGCGGCAGCGGTAAAATACGTCACGATGCGCGCACGGTCCCACTCGGGACACCGACACACGATCCCACCCGTCTGACATTTTCGTCAGGTAGCGCGCCGCAGCGCGCTTCATCGTGGCAAATTTCTCCCAGGCGGCCTGCGCCCACCGGTTAGCAAACGTCGCACCGTCCCGCTATGATGGAGTGGCGCCGCCGGGAGCTGGGTCCACCGCACCTGCAGCCGCCCCGCCACGTTCATGCCAAGAGTTTTCGCGCGACACCTCGATCCATTCTCGCCGACGCGCCCGACCAATCACCACCTCGTTAACATTGACCAACCGACGGAGAAGACCGCAAGCCGTTCGCTTCGGATCAAGCGTGCGCCTGAATCCGGTGCGTTCGCACGGAGCAGAGTCAGCGCACTATCGCCGTGGAATTTTCACCGACCACCGCTCGCTTCAACGCGACGGTTTCCCCGTACTTTCGCGGATGATGAGTTCCGTCGGGAAAATGGTCTGCGACGGCTTCCCCGCAGCTTTTCCTTCGATCCGTTGAATCAGCAAACTCGCCGTGCGTGCAACCATGTCCTTGATCGGCTGGGCGATCGTCGTGAGCGCGACCGGGAGGTATTCTCCGAGGGGAATATTATCCACGCCGATCACCGACAAATCCTTCGGCACACTCAAGCCCTCGTCGGCCGCCGCTCGGATTGCGCCGATGGCCGAGAGGTCGTTCAGCGCCATGAGGGCCGTCGGTCGTTTCTTTTTCGTCTGCCGCAGGAGCTCCCGAAACGCATTCCGGGCGCTCGCGATGTGATGCTCACACCGCACAAACGAGATATTTTCCGGTGCAATCCCCTTCGCCCCGAGAATGCTGCGAAAAAGCTCCGGCCGCTTGCCGTCGTCCTGGCCCTTCGCCAGCGCACAAAGAAACGCGAACCGTTCGTGGCCCAAGCCGATCAGATGATCAATCGCTTGCGCGAATCCCTCGGAGAAATCACTCACCACGGCGTCAATGGGCAGCGCTACGTCCGGTTTCGCCGCCAGTGCCACCGCCGGAGGACCACTCAACGCGAGCCCCGCGAGAAACGGTCGGTGAAGTTCCGGATCGCTCACGATCAAGGCCACGCCGTCCACTTGCCGGTCGAGAATCGATTGAAAGCTGTGCTGCTCGGCCGCCAAATCGTTGCGACTGTGTTCGAGGATCAGGTCGTATCCGTCCGCTGCCACCGCCTGGTCCAAGTAGTCGGCCAGGACAGGATAAAAGGGATTATGAAGATCAGGAATGACGAGCCCAATGGTTTTGTAACGGCCCAGGCGCACACCGAGCGCCGCCTTGCTGGGCCGGTAATTGAGCTCCTTAGCCGCCAGCAGCACGCGCTCCCGCGTTTCTTTGGATGCCCAGGAATCGGAGCGGTTGTTCAGGATAGTGGACGCCGTGTTGGGGGCGACCCCGGCGCGGGCGGCAACATCGATCAGGCGGGCTCTCATGGATTAGAATCAGGAAACGTTATCGTCCCGTGGACGGCGATGAAAACTTCACCATCTTGTGCGCCGAGCCGCGAGGGAGCGCTGGATCGCGTCAATCTGACTGCGCGACAAGGGATAAAACGCAATGGAGATGGCCGCCAAGCTCAGTCCGACGAGCGGTGTCACGATCAACGTCGTGCGCAACTCCGCCAACGTCGCCGATGACGGTGCCACCGTCGTGACGTAGCCGCAGCGGGTGACAAGGTAACCACCAAGCATCGCGGCCACGGCGAAGGCAATTTTCTGCTCCAACGCAAACACCGCACCATACATCCCTTCACGGCGCTGCCCCGTGGCGAGTTCGTCGCTGTCGCACACATCCGCATTCATCGTCGCCGACATCAGCCACACGCCCTGCATACCCCAGCCAATGAGAACGTTCGAGGCCACCGCCCCATAAGGGTGTGCCGGCAGCAGCGTCCACGCCAGAGACGCAAAACCCACGGCACCCACAGCGAGCGCCACCACCGCCGCCCCACGTTTCCCGAGGCGCACTGAAATAGCCGTGTTCACCGGCACGCCGGCTAACGAACCGAGCATCTGTGCCATCCCGAGGTAGCCGGTGAGATCGGCCGCGGCGTTTTGATCGCCCTGAAAGAGAAAATAAATACTCACCAACACCGTCACGGTGACGGGTGAATACATTCCGACTGTCGCAAAAAAATTCATCCCCAGCATATGGAGGAAGGGACGGTTCCGACCCGTGGCAACGAGCGCCGACCGCAACGGGATTTTCGTCCCCTCGCCCGTCGCGACCCGTTCGCGACAGGCCAAAGCCGGCACCAGACAGGTGAGCAAAATCAGCAAGCCCACGGCGCCCCCGACCCAACGCGCCCCGACGAGAATCGCCTCAGCCGACGCCACACCACTCCCGGTCCCCGCGCCACCGATCACGAGCGTCAACTTGTAAAGCCACGGCAGCCCGAGTCCTCCCACCAGCCCCACCATCATCCCCCAGCCCTGCAGCCGCGTGCGCTCGTGATAGTCACTCGTGAGTTCGAGTCCGAGCGCACGATACGGCACCAAAAAAATACTGTAGGCCGCGTAGAACAGCATCGTCGTGCCGAGAAAATAGCCCGCCAACGCCGCCTGACTCCACCCGCCCGTCGGCGGCAACCAGAGCAGCGTCATGGTCAGCCCCAGCGCAATCGCGCCGACCAAAATAAACGGCCGCCGCCGTCCCCACCGTCCGCGCCAGTTGTCGGACCAATGACCGACGATCGGATCGAAAAACGCATCCAGAAGACGCGGCAAAGAAAGCGCCCACCCCACGAGCTCCGGCGAAACCCCGAGCGCGACCGTGTAGACCGGATCCTTCAGCTGCCCGATGGTATTCCCCGCGTAGTTGTCGCCCAGCGACCCAAGCGCCCACGTGAATTTCGTGCGGGGCGGGAGGCGGGTGGAGTCAGACTCTTGGGGGGGTTGATCGGATCGCACGGTCACAAGCGGAAGCCCTCGATGCGACAGCCTCGCGCCCCCGATTCCAACCACCAAGTTGTTGCCCGAAAATCCGAAGCTCCTGTGCAATTCTCCTTACAGGTTCTCCGGCGCCAGACTATGCCCAAGACGCACGGCGGGGTTTCGCCTGATCCTCCGGTTGCGCGACACCACCCTGTCCTCTGGCGTAAGGTCATGCGGTTTTCTCACCATGACACCCGGATAGTTCGCCGCCTCCCACGTAAACGAGGCGACCTATCGCTTCGCAATGGTCGTAAAATTCACCGACTTCAGAATACCTGTCTCTGATCCCATGGCTTTTACTGAATTCGAAATCGTCCAGCACATGAAGGTGCTGGCGGACTGCTTCTGGTCCCGACACCGGCCGCCCCTGCATGTACGCGAACAGATGCGCGACGGCCAGCGCTTCACCGACCAAGCCATTGAGCTATTTTTCGTACGCCCGGCCTACAATCCCCCAAGTCAACACAGCGAGGAATCCATCGCCAAGGTGCAATTCGTCCGCACCCAGGGCGTGTGGCGCATCTTCTGGAAGCGCGCCGACGGCAAGTGGCACGGCTACCAACCGTGCCCCAAAGCCCCCACGCTCGCCGCCGCCCTCCGGGTGATCAACGAAGATGCCCACGCTTGTTTCTTCGGCTGAGTTTGCTCCGCACTCAAGCAAGCGCCCACCACCCATCCCATCGCTACTCCCTTCCGTCTCCGGGCGAATTCTTTGGCCACGCTCACATCGCCTTTCGATCCATGAATGCTCTTCCCACAGCACGACAGGCTCAGTTTCTCGCCTACATCCACCACTACGGCATCGTCAACGGCTGCGCCCCGGCGGAAGCCGACATGCAGCGATTCTTTCAAATCGCGGCGCCCAAAAAGTGGTTTGAGCGCCCGGGACGCCTGCCCGCTTTCGGTCTGTGGATTGCGAAACGCGCGGCCAGCCAAAAGGGCAAGACCAAGGGGGCAGCGGGCGCATTGCTGGACGAGGCACGCACCTTGCTCGGAACGACCGCGACCCGGGAGGACTTCCTGAGGGTCGTGGCCCCGCGGGCGGCCAAACTCCTGCATGACCGCGCACAGGATTTCCAGAACGAGTTCGAGCGCCACCAATGGGGAGCCGTGCGCATCATTCATTGTTGGCCGCTTCTGCTGGTGGACAGGGGTTGACCCTCTCTCTCGGGCTCAACAAATCACCCAGCGACGGCTACAAACTAGCGGCCGACTACTGCCAGCACTACGACTCCTCGCATGGCACCTGCCTGGTCGGGCCAAGCCGCACCAAGATCATGGAAATCGTCCGCTTTATATTCAGCATCGAAGCGGGCGAAGAGTTGAAGGATGAGTAATCCACCGCGAATCAATTTGGTTCATCGAGTTTCCCTTGAGCTTGGTCGTCGGACCTTCGTGCTTCGGCCGCCCCATCCGTGTCCTCTGTGAAATCTGTGGTCAAAATGCCTTGGCCGGGCTCGTTGATACGCCGTCCGCAACAGCGTGCGCAGCGCGGCGAAGAACGCGGCCAGGGCGCAAGGGAACTATTCATCGACGCGCAGCGACGACAAAGCGATAGGTGCCGGCGGCAACTTCGACCTTGAGGGCGTTGTCCGCGGCGGCGAAGGAGCGGATGCCCGCGACTGTCGGAGCGAGCGCTGCCCCGCTTTCGCGCGTGCGTTCGGCGGTGGCGCCGGGCAGGAACACACTGGCCGTCGTGTTCGCTGGAATCGTGACGTCGAGGGTAAACGCGCCGTTCTCCAATTTCCACGCGCTGACAATGCGGCCGTTGATGGAATCGTAGTGGGCGTTGACGGCGTTGATCGGCGTCTGATCGGGATTGCTGCCCGGCGTGGGCGGACGCGGGCGGATGATTACGTGGCGGTAACCGGCGCCCTCGGTGTCGATGCCGGCGAGCACACGGTAAGCCCACTCCATCACCGCGCCAAACGCGTAGTGGCTAAAGCTGTTCATCGCGGAATTCTGGTTTCCGTTCGAGCCGTTAAAACCGTGCTCGGCCGTATAGCTATCCCAGCGCTCCCAGACGGTATTCGCGCCGTTGGAAACTTCGTAACCCCAGCTTGGAAATTTTCGGCTCTGAAAAAGGCGCACGGCGAGATCGTGTTGTCCACTGCCCGTCAGTGCGGGCAGGAGGGATTTTGTGCCGAGAAAACCCGTCGCCATGCGGTGGTCGTTTTTCGCGATCTTCGCCACGAGGGTGGCGGTCGCAGAGGCGAGGTCCTGGTCGGGAATCAGGCCGACCGAGAGTGCGAGCACGTAGGCGGACTGCGTGTCGACCGTGAGGGTGCCTTCGGGCGTGCGGTAGGTCTTGGTGAAGGCGGCCTGGGATTTCGCGCGGCGCTTCCGGTAGGTGGCCGCCTCGAGCGGGTGGCCGATCGCCTCGGCCATCTCGGCCATCAACGTGCAGTCCAGCACATGATAACAGGTATCGATGAACTCAACCGGTGTCGTCTCGTTGACATTCAACCAATCCCCCCAGGGATTGCCGAGGCTGGTGCCCAAGCCCTCCGGCGTCGTGCTCGCGTGACGCCACTCCATGAAGCGCGTCATGGATTTCCAGTGACGCTCGACCATGCGGGTGTCGCCGTAAGTTTTCCAAATCGTCCACGGGCAGATAATGCCGGCATCCGTCCAACCGGAGCCAAAGGTCTTGCCCGCGCCGCCGTGCGCCATCGGATAGGGCGCGTAGTCTGGGTAGGCCCCAAAGCTGCGCTGCGCCTCCTCAACGTCGTCGATCCATTTCGTGAAAAAGGCAGCTACATCGGCGTTGAAGCTCGCGGTGCGCACATAGGCCTGCGCGTCACCCATCCAGCCGAGGCGTTCGTCGCGCTGCGGGCAATCGGTGGGGATCTCGACGAAGTTCGCGCGCTGGGTCCACTGGGCGTTGCGGCCGAATTGCGTGAGCACGGGATCGCTGCACTCGAAACTCCCGGCGAGCGGCGTGTCGTTATGCAAGACTAGGCCGGTGATCATGTCGGGGGATGGCTTCGCCGTCAGGCCGGTGACCTCGACATATTGGAAGCCATGATAGGTGAAACGGGGCGACCACGTCTCGCCCGCCGGATCACCACGCAACGTATAGAAATCGGTGGCGCGGGCCTTGCGGAGATTCTCCGTCATGATCGTGCCGTCCTTGTTGATCATTTCGCCAAAGCGCAGACGGAGCTGGGTGCCGGCGGCGCCTTTCACTTTGAGCCGCACGATGCCGGCGAAATTTTGACCGAGGTCGAACACGTAGGCCCCGGGCTTCGGTTCGGTCACGGTCTTCGTGGCCAGCTCCTGCGTGACGCGGATCGGAGGCGCCGAGTAAGCCTGCATCTTGGGCGGAGCAACAAACGAAAAATCCATGTCGCGATCACCGGCAGCATCGGAGTAGACGGCCTTCGTGCGCGGATTCGAATTCGCCGGCACCGCCGCAGCCCACGCCTTCGCAGCGTAGCCGGGAGCAGCCCAGTTGCCCAACTCGGCACGCGCATCGTAAGCCTCGCCCATGATCAAGTCCGCTTCCCGCGTCGGCCCACGATCCGTCACGCGCCACGTGGCGTCCGTCGCCACGGTTTCGTGCGTGCCATCGGTGTAGTCGATTTCGAGCTGGGCGCGGAGTGCAGGTGTCTTGCCGTAAAAATAGCGACCGACCTTGTTCGGGCCGTAGCCGACCAGCAGCGCGTAGCCGACATAGCCGGAATACCAACCTTCTGCGACCACGGCTCCGAGCGCATTGGCACTCCCGGAACGCACCAGACCCGTCACATCGTGACTGCGATAGTAGGCCCGTTGCAGGTAGTCGGCCCAGCCCGGTTGAAAGAACGCGTCGCCGACGCGCTGCCCGTTGCAGTAGAGATCGTAGAGACCAAGCGCCGAAGCGTAGACGACGGCGCGCTTCACCGTTTTCGCCGCCGTGAATTCTTTCCGATAGTGGCGCGGCGCGGGCAGATGCAGCGTCTTGCGGTCCGTATGCAGCGGCGTTTCGTCGCGATAGGAAATCCACTCGCCGCGCCAGTCGTCGGCTTTCAACAGCCCCATCGACCAACGGGCGGGCGCACTCCAACCGGACGATTTACCGGCCTCGTCCCAAATCTGGACCTGCCAAAAACACTCGGCCCGCGAGGTCAGCGCACGGCCCGCGTAAGCCACTTGATTCGTCACGTTGCCAGGCATGCGTCCACTGTCCCAAAAATCGCCTTCGCCTGCTGCGAGCTTCGCGGCGGTTGAAGCGACGCGAACTTGCCACGCCGTTTGCGCGGCGCCGCGACGGGAAGACTCGATCACCCACGAGAGGCGCGGCGCGGGGGACTCAATGTTCTCGGGAGCGACGAGATATTCGGTCCGCAGCGCCGTGAGGGAAACACCTGCACCCGTCGCTTGGGCCGACGCGTGGCGCGGCACCACCGCGAGCAACGCGAGGAACCCGAAAAAAAAGAGTGATCTGGAGAACATGGAGATTCGAAGGAATTATTTGCCGGCCGCGGGGGCGATCGCCGGGAGTGGTTTCAGGAGGAAATTGCGATACTCGACTTTCATGGGCGGTCCGACGTGCACCTGCACGCCGATGAGCCCGGCCGCCATCCGCAACGCCGCGTCTTCATCGACGACGACGGTCATCACGTGCCCGTTGACGATGTGCGTCAGAACATTGCCGCGAACGATGAGGTGAACTTGGTTCCAATCGTCCTTCTTCACGAAGGCCCCGAGCGCATCTTTGTCCCCGACAGCGCCGATGATCGCGCGCTTGGCGCCCTCGGTGGCGCGGACCACGTGCCCACGCACGGCGAGAAACGTCCGGCCGCGCTCCTCGTAATTATTCCCCGTGTGGCGATTGGCGCCATCGATGTCGCATTGGTATCCCTGCAGCGCGAAGGCCGGGGTGGGAATCTCGATGCTCCGATAGTTTATTCCGCTGTTACCGCCGGCGGTGATGCGATACTCGGCCTTGAGTTCAAAATCGGCCGGCGCCCCACCCCGCCAAATCGCAAACGTGTTCGCCTTGAGCAGCGTCTCCGGCGTCACCACACCCACCAGCATGCCATCCTCGGCATGCCAATACTTCGGATCGGCATCCCACCCCGTCAGCGTCTTGCCGTCGAAGATCGGGACGAAACCGGCGGTGTCGACTCCAGCGGGCTCGGGGTAACTTTGCGCGGCGGTGGCGGACGAGGCGGACATCATTAACGCGGCGGCGAGGCCGAGGAGGACAGAAGCAGAACGGAGGGGTGTGAGTTTCATGGGAAAATTATTTACGCACGACGACGATGCCGGCAGGCGCGTCGATTTGGGATTGTACCGAACCATCGGCCTGCCGTTCGTGACGAACTTTGATCGCGCCAAGCGGCGTGGGATAGGTGCCCTCGGCCCACTTGAGTCGGCCGAGCTGCGGGACGATCCGCACACGTTTGAAACCGGGTTCGAGCGGCGTGACGCCGAGCACGTTTTCACTCAGCCAAGCCGTCGGACCGCTCGCCCAACCGTGACACAGGCTGTGCCGAAACCCGATATAGCAATACGCACCATAGCCGCCGTGGACGTCTTTCTTTCCGGCAGGAACCAGTTCGTCGATCCGCCCAGCGTCTTTGATCCAATCGAGATCGAAGTCCTCCCAAAACGTCGTCGCGCCGAGATCGAGCATCGCGCCCCAATACGTGGAAATAAAGTCGAGCGCGGTGTTGGTCTCGCCAGCCTTGGCGAGGGCTTGCAGCACGTAGAAACCATAGAAGGTGGAAACGTTTTTCGCGCCGCCGACCTTGAGCACGTCCTCGGCCGTTTTCTTCGCGTCGGTCATGCCGGCGAGCGCGAGGAGTGCGGCACCGGATTTGGAAGCGTTGACCGCCGGGACCACCTTGCGACCACGTGCAGCCGCGTCGGCGCAGAGCGCGGCGGTGGAACCATCGCCGAGTTCTTTCATCATGCGCTCGCCGGATTCCAGCGTCATCACAAGGAGACCCTGCAAGCCGGCGGTGACACCCTGTTTATTCGGCGAGCTCGGCCAATCAAGGAAACGCATGCCGTCGATTTTCTCCCGACCGTCCGGTCCGATGAGCGCAGCGAGTTTCTTGAGGAGCGCAGCGAGGTAGGGTTTCTGCGCGGCAAGGTAGGCACGGTCGCCGTGATGCATCCACCACTGTTCGTGGATGAGCACCCACCACATCGAGTAAGAGCTGATGCCATTCATCCACTCGGTGACCGGCGTGATGTCGCGCGTGAGATCGAGACTGCGGGGAACAACGTCATTGAAGCCGAACACGGCGTTGATGGTGGCCACTTCCGGGTGCATATCGCCGATCCACACGAGGCGGTCGCGCTTCACGCCGTCCCAGAGGTATTCCTGCATATTCAGATGAACCGTATAGGCGCCGACCTGCCAGATGCGGTTGATGCGCTCGTCGTCGCAATGGAACGAGCCCACCTGTGGCACGTCGCGAATCAAGAGCACGGCGCGCACCTCGCTGATCTGCGCGGACTCCCTCGGGTCGACGTTATCGATCCGGACGAAGCGGAAGCCGCTCGGCCCGACGGTGATTTTCCCCAGCCAAGGCAGGCGCACGGTTTGGTCACGGATCGCGTGGTCATTTTGGGCGGTGGAGTCGCCGCCGAGTTCCGCCATGGCCTCGGCCGCCGACTCGCCAAAGCGGATGCGCACGAGCGGGAGATTCTTTTCCTTCGTGATCGGCGTAATGATTTCGATGTTGCCTGTGAGTTCCGTGCCGAAATCGAGGAGGATCCCCCCGCCGGTCGCGCCACTCGTCGCCGGTGCGAGCTCGCACGGCGGCCGGGGATTTTTCAGGACGGCCTGACCGAGCTTCGGTCCGAGCAAATCCTGCGCATGCGTAACACCCGTCGCGCTCGTCCACATCACCCTGGTCGGCGGCATGAACCACGCACTGAGCGGACTGGAAACCGGTTGGCCGGCCGTGCCGGTCGGCAGAAGCGGCGCACTCCACGCGGCCGAAATAAAAAGCAATGAGAACGCCAGCACCCGGGCAGAGACCCGAACAGCGGAAGGGAATAACATGGGGATGACGGTGGGGGGAAATGGGGCTGACTAACGAAGGGTCCGCGGCGCCCGCGCTTAGCGCTGACTCAGAACGTCCTTCTCATAGCGTTTAATCTCAGCGAGCCATGATTCGCCGACGGGCACGTCTTGAGAGAGGCAATACTGATCCCAGACCGCACCAAACGGCAGAGTTTTCGCCTCTTCCATCAAGGCCAGTCGCGACGTGTAGTCCCCTGCCCGCTCAGCTGCCTTCAAGCGATCGATCGGCGCCACCAGCGCGAGCATGAGCGCCTTGCCCATGTTGCGGGTCCCGATCACCCACGCCGCGACGCGGTTGATGCTGGCGTCGAAATAGTCGAGGCCGATGCGCACGCGATCGGTGTAACCACCCCAGACGATTTCCTGCGCGATCGCCTGGAGGTCATCCGACAGCGTCACCACGTGATCGCTGTCCCAACGCACGCCGCGACTCACATGCAGCGCGATCTCCGGGAGAAACTGCAGCACCGAGGAAATCTTGTCCGCGATCCCTTCCGTCGGGTGGTAGTGCCCCGCGTCGAGCGTCAGGAGCTTGTTCCGACTGACCGCGTAGGAAAGGTAGAACTCGTGCGAGCCCACCACGTAGCTCTCGGACCCAAGACCGAAGAGCTTGGGCTCGACGGCATCGACGTTGAGTTTGGGGTCGATGCGCTTCACGAAAATGGCATCGAGCGACTCCGCGAGCCGAGCGCGTGGCAAGCGGCGATCCGCCGGTGTGTCCTTCATCCCATCGGGGATCCAGACATTGTTGAGACAGGTTTTGCCGAGGGCCTTGCCGATCGCCGCACCGATTTCCCGGCAGCGAATTCCGTGCTCAATCCAAAACGCGCGGATCGCCTTGTCTTCATGGGCGAGCGTGAAGCCGCCCTTGACCAGCCGGTGCGAAAAATACGTCGGATTGAAATCCATGCCGATCCCGAGCTGCTTCGCCCACGCGATCCAGCGCTGAAACGGCTCGGCCGTCAGCGCATCACGGTCGACCTTTTTCCCATCGAATTCAGCATAGGATGCGTGGAGATTGATTCGCTTCACCCCGGGAATGAGCGCGCTGGCGCGCTCAAAATCCGTCCGCAACTCCTGCGGCGTGCGCGCCCGGCCGGGATAATTGCCCGTCACCGCGATCCCGTCGCCCAACGTGCCGCCGGTGCCGTCGAAGCCGCCCACATCGTCGCCCTGCCAGCAGTGCATGGAAATCGGAATCTGTGCGAGACGCGCGAGCGCGGCATCGGTGTCGACGCCGAGGTCGGCGTAACGTTCACGGGCCAGCTGGTAGGATTGCGCGATGGACTTTGATTTCATGGAGAAAATGACGCGGTGGCGAAACGCTCGTCGCGTGAAAAGCAGCAGAAAAATTAGGGGGACGTAACGCGACGAAGACCGCCGCAGATTTTGGATTTTTTCAAAACCAACAGATTTCCCCTTGAATCCAAGCGTAAAAAGGAATCGTTTCCTGTTTAACGGTTCCCGTCGTCACTTTTCCAGCGGCCTTCCGCCTCCTCCCTCCCCATACACCCCCGTCAGGATTAGCCTGCTCAGCCTACATGAAATCCCCCACCATCGTCAGCCGTCGCGTCTGCGCCCTCATCGGTGCATTCTCCGCCACGAGTATCCTGCTCGCCCAAGGCAACCCCACTACGGCTCCTGCTTCCAAGCCCCAAACCACAGACGCGGTTCAGTTATCCGAGTTCGTCGTCCAAGACTCAACCGACACCGGTTACGATGTAACCAATTCCGTTTCGGGCGTCCGCTTTCGGGCTGACCTGCTCACGCTGCCAAAAACCATCAACGTCGCGACGGCCGAGTTTATCCGCGACATCGGCGCCACGGATTTGGCGCAAATTGTCACCGCGATGACGGGCGGCACCGTCGAAGGCCTGTCCGGCTCCGGACCGGTCGATCTCTCGTTTCGCTTTCGCGGAGTGGCGGCTTCCTTTGTTTATCGCGATGGTTTTCGCGGGTTCGCGCCGGTCGATCCCATCTCGATTGAGCGGGTGGAAATCATCAAAGGCCCGTCGTCCTTCTTCGGCGGCCAGGTCCAGGCCGGCGGATTCGTGAACTACGTCACCAAGAAGCCTACGGGAAAAGCTTTCTCCTCTTTCCGTCAGACCTATGGCTCCGACCAAAACTACCGCACCGAACTGGAGAACAACGGCTCCATCGCCTTCACCAAAGAGAAAAAGCTACTCTATCGCGTCGCCGTCGCCTACTCGGCGAACGACACGTTTCGCGAATTCGAACATCAGGTAAAGTGGTCGCCGTTTGTGTCACTGAGCTACCGGCTCTTCCGCGACACGACGATCTCCGCCGACTATCAATATCTCCGGAGAAAGCTGAATCTGGCCGACACCCGTCCGCTCTTTCTCACCCTCGGGCCGGGCGTCGGAAACTACCGTCGGTTTCGCGCGCGCGAGGACTTTAATCCCTTCGGTCCGGACGCTTTCATCAACGTCAGTTCCGCGCTCAGCGGCGTAAACATCGACCACCGCTTTTCGGACTGGCTCTCAATCCGGGGCTCGCTGTTCCAATCGATGACGCACCACACGCAATGGCGGCCCAACGGCCTCGGCCAGTTCGTCACGATCAATTCCACCACCGGCGCCCGCACGATCGCGCGTTCCAATGCACTGCTCCTGAACCAAAAAAATCAGGACGCCACCGCCCGCACCGATCTGTTGGGCAACTGGGCCTTTTCCCACGTGAAACTGAAGGCCTACGCCGGTTGGGAGCGCGTTTACGGCAAGTTCATGGTCGTCAATCTCCAGACGCCCGCTAACACGCTCGCGCCGCTCAATATCGACAACCCCGTCTACGCCTTCGGCAACCAGGCCAACGCCACGGTCGGCACGCCCAACCCGTTTTACGGCATCTACGATGCGCTCTCCGCCGGCTTCCAAGCCGAGCTTTTTCAGAACACCAACGTCTTTGGCGGCAACCGCCACGACGACGGCTACAGCCGCAAACCGGCCGGTCAGGCCATCGTGCCGGGAAATCCCTTCAAGGTGAACACCCCGTACTACGGCGTATCCTACAAAATTACCCCCAACGTCGCCGCGTTCATCAGTCGCGCGCAATCGTTCGTGCCCAACTCAGGTCTCCGCTTCGACGGGCAGACGCTGGATCCGTTGACCGGCAAGGGCGTCGACTACGGCATCAAGTTCACCGATTTTCTCGGCGGGAAACTCTCCGGCCAAATTACCGCCTTTCGCCAGGAGCTCACCAACACGCTGATCGCCGATCCATTGCACCCTGGATTCAATATCACCAGCGGTGGCTCGGATCAGAGCAAGGGCATCGAGACCGACTTGTCCTACCGTCCGCTCCCGCAATGGCGGCTGGTGTTGGGCTACTCCAACATTGATGCCAAAGCGCTGTTTAACGTGAACCCGCTCGCCATCGGCCTGCGCCCGCAAAACACGCCCTCCCATCAGGTGAATTTCCTGAGTAATTATTCTTTCCGCGAGGGAACGCTCAAGGGTCTCGGCGTGATCCTCACCGGCAACTACGTCGGCGACCGCCGCAGCGCCAGCGGAGCCACCCCCGATACCGTCGACAACCAACTGCCGGGCTACACCAAGTTCGATCTCGTCTTCACCTACGCGACGAAGCTCACGGGGCGCACCGCGAATTTCAGCCTCGGGCTGAGAAACGTGACGGACCGTGCCTACTATATCAGCAGCGGCGGCTACGGCGTCCCGCGCTCGTTCGACAGCTCCGTTTCGATGCGTTTCTAAACCGCCCAGCTCAGATTCCCGGAAGACCCTATGAAGGCAATGCGACTCCCTCTGCGACCGCTCCTCATCGTTGCCACCGCCCTGATCGCAGGAGGCGTCGCCCACGGGGCTGCAGCGAAGCGCCCGAACATCATTTTACTCCTCCCCGACCAAATGCGCGCCTCGGCGATGGGCGTGGCAGGCAATCCCGATGTGCAATCGCCCAACATTGACCGGATGGCGCGCGAGGGCATCCGCTTCAAACGCACCTACGCCAACGTCCCCGTCTGCTGCCCGGCGCGCGCCATTCTTCTCACCGGAACGTATCCGCAAGTAAACGGAATGATGGCGAACGATCTTCGTCTCCGCGAATCCGAGACGACCATCGCGGAGATCCTCCGCGAGGCAGGTTACCGGACGGGCTTCGTTGGTAAATGGCACCTCGACGGCGGGCCGCGTGAACCAGGCTTCGTCCCGCCGGGTCCGCGCCGGCAGGGTTTTGATTTTTGGGCGGCCTACGAGTGTCACCACCAGCACTTCCTGCCGTATTATTTTCGCGATACGCCCGAGATGATCCTCGTGCCCAAATTCGAGCCGGAAGCGACCTGCGACTTCGCCATCGAGTTTATCAAGACAAAGTCCGGCGAGCGTCCGTTCTTCCTGATGATGCAAATGGGGCCGCCTCACGACCCCTACGGCGCGCCCGACGACTACCTGAAGCGCTACGATCCGGCGAAGCTCACAATGCCAAAAAGCTGGCGGCCGAACAGCGAGTCCCTCCCCGCGAGCAATGCCATCCCCGCGAAGTATCGTCGGCCCGATTCCCCCGGTGCCACCTACGTCAAAACCGGTGGCCGCGAAGAACTCGCCGCCTACTACGCCGCGATCACCGCCATCGACGATCAGGTGGGCCGCCTCCTGCAAACACTGAAGGACACGGGCCAGGACGAGAACACGATCATCCTCTTCACCTCCGACCACGGCGATATGCTCGGCTCCCACGGCATGCGCCGGAAGCGCAAGCCCCACGAAGAATCCGCCGGCGTGCCGGGCATCATCCGCTGGCCCGCCCGCGTTCCCGCCGGCCGCGAGGTCGACACGTTGTTCAGCCATATCGATATGCCGGCGACGCTCCTCGCCCTGGCCGGACTGCCCGTGCCCGCCAACATGCAGGGCGCCGACCTCTCGCGCGTCGCGCTCGGCCAAACCACCGCCGGCCCGGCCGCCGTGTTGTTGCAAATTTTCGTACCCTACCGCCCGGATCAGATCACCACGCCGTGGCGCGGCCTCATCACCGACCGCTACACCTACGCGCGCTCCGAAAACGCCCCATGGGTGCTCTTCGACAACCAGCGCGACCCCGCGCAAATGACCAACCTCGCCGCCGATCCGGCCCACACGAAACTGCGCGGCGAACTCGACGCCCAGCTCGCCGCGCTCATGGTGGCAAAACGTGACGCGTGGAGTTTCAACAGCCCCGAACTCGTCGAGGAGGACGCCCGCCTCTACGGGAAGGCGACCTACTACTCCATCCAGGACTACCTCGCCGCGACCAAGCTGGACGCAAGAAACGCGCGCTAGTCCGTCACCGCCCGCTCCGCTTTCCGTCTCTCCCACTCCATGAAAACCATATCCCCCATTTTCCTACTGGCCTTGCTGGGCATTTTCTCCGCACCGCTCGCGATTGCAGCCGCCACCGCGGCTGCGTCCTCTGCGCGGCCGAATATCGTCGTCATCATCTCCGACGACCAGGGTTGGGCAGATTACGGCTTCATGGGCCACCCGCACATCGCCACGCCCGCCCTCGATCAACTCGCCGCCCAATCGCTCACGTTTGCCCGCGGCTACTCTCCCGTGCCGGTCTGCCGTCCCTCACTCTCGAGCATCGCGACGGGCCTTTATCCGCATCAACACGGCGTGACCGGCAACGACCCCGCCCTCCCCGACGCCGGCGTCAACGCCCAGACCGGCCGTGCGAATCCGAAATACGCGCGCTACTACAACACCATCATCGAGAACTTTCACTCGCGCCCGAACTTCATCCGCGATTTCACCTCGCGCGGTTATCGCTCCTTCGAGACCGGTAAATGGTGGGAGGGCGATCCGGTGAAATCCGCCGGCTTCAGCGAAGCGATGACCGTCGGCACCGGCAAAGGCGACCGCCACGGCGGCATCGGATTGGAGATTGGTCGCCAAGGCCTTGCCCCGATCACGCAATTTATCGAGCGCGCCGGCGCCCAACCGTGGCTCGTGTGGTATGCGCCCATGCTGCCGCACGCCCCGCACACGCCGCCCGCCGCCTTGCTGGAAAAATACCTCAAACTCGCCCCAACCGAGCCCGTCGCCCGCTACTGGGCCAGCGTTGAGTGGTTCGACCGCACCTGCGGCGAATTGCTCGGCTATCTCGATCAGAAGGGCCTGCGCGAAAACACCATCGTCCTTTACGCCACCGACAACGGGTGGATTCAAGACCCCAACCAGGCCAACCGCTTTGCTCCCCGCTCCAAGCTTACCCCCTACGAAGGCGGCCACCGCACGCCGATTATGGTCTCGTGGCCCGGCCACATCACCCCGCGCCTGGATCGCGAGCACGTCGCCAGCACGATCGATTTCTGGCCCACGCTCGCCGCTCTACTCGCGGTCCCCGCACCCGCTTCGCTCCCCGGCCTGAACCTGACTGACGCCGCCGCCGTCGCCCGCCGCACCACGCTCTTCGGCGAGCACTACACGCACAACATCGCCGACGTCGATGACCCCACCCGCAGCCTCCAGCACCGCTGGATCATCAACGGCTGGTCGAAACTCATCGCGCCCGACCCGCGCAACCTGCCGGCCGCGAAATCCGAACTCTACGATCTCCAGTCCGACCCGTGGGAGAAAACCGACCTCGCCGCCAAACACCCGGACCGCGTCCGCGAGCTGACCATGCAGCTCGATGCCTGGTGGACGCCGCCTGCCGCAAAAAATTGAGTCGAACCGTCCGCCTTCCCAACACGATGCCTCTCTCCGTCTACGTTTCATGCCTCCGCCGTAGCCGCGAGCGTGAGCAAGGGGTCGGCGCTGCGCTCGCGCACGCTCGCAGCTACCTCTCGATCACCCTTTGCGCGCTCGGCCTCGCGTCCCTCGCTCCCGCCGCGACCGGAAACATCGGCCCGCGCGGCGAAGAGCTCCTGACTCTCGACAACGGCACCGTCCAAGTCGGTATCGACCGCGCGAAAGGCGCCGCGATCACTTGGCTCTCGTGGACCGCGTATCCGAAAAACATGGTGAACTCCGCCGACCCCGGCCGACTCATCCAGCAATCCTACTATGCCGGCCTGCGCCTCGACCGCACCGCAGAAGGCCAGAGCAAATCTTGGAGCCCGTGGTCGTGGAACCCCATCCAGGGCGGTGGCGTCGCCTCGTGGGCGCGCGTCACCGAGTTCAAGCGCCTCGATGCCTCTACGCTCTACGGCGAGACCATTCCGAACCTTTGGGACATGCCCAACGAGCCCGCCGCCGCGCTCATGCGCCAGTGGACCGGCTTCGAACCCGGCATGCCCGACGTGGTGCGCGTGCGGTGCGAGTTCATCGCGCAACGCGCCGACGGTGATCGCTGGGGTCCGGCGAAACTTTCTCCGCAGGAAATTCCCGCGTGCTACTTCACCCGCAATTTCAGCACGGTGAAAAGTTATCTCGGTGACGGCCGGTGGCGCACCGAAACGCAACCACCCGGCCCCCCCTGGGGCCGCGCCAAGCCGCCGCGAAACATCATGGCCGTCTTCACGCCCGATGGCCAAGGCGTCGCCCTCTTCAGTCCCACCGCGACGCAGCCGTGGAACTTCGGCCCGCACGGCGGCGGTGCCACCGATGATCCCGCGGCCGGCCCGTGCATGCACGTCGCCCCGATCGACCGCGTGAATCTCGGCCCGAAATCCACGTATCGCTACCGCTACTGGCTGATCGTTGGCACCGAAGCGAAGATTACCGCGCGCCTCGACGCCCTCTTGGGCAAATATTCCGGGGAACGCGCCTCACTTTCGAATCCCTAGACCTTCCCTCGCATGAAATCTGCAGTCTGCTTCGCGACAGTCGTTGGCTGGGGGCTCGCCGGGTGCGCTCTGTCCCCCTCCGTGAGCGACGCGCCGCTCACCCCTGCGTCCGCCATCAACCCCGGCACGCCCTGGCCCGCGACCGACGCGCTCGATCGCACCTTGCCCACCGCCGCGCAAACACCGGGCATCCGTCCGAACCGCACGGTCGGCATTTTTTATTTTCTCACGCACGCCAGCGACAGCACGACGCTCCCGAACGACCTCGCCAAAATTCTTCCCCAAGATCCCGACCTCCTGAAAAAGCCCGATTCGCCTCTGTGGGGCCCGCGCGGTCCATATTATTGGGGCGAACCGCTCTACGGTTACTACCACTCCATGGACCCGTGGGTGCTCCGCCGCCACGCCTCTCTGCTCGTGGATGCCGGAGTCGACACGGTGATTTTCGACACGACGAACCGCAAAACCTACAAAGACGTTTACCTGAAGATCTGCGAGGTCTGGACGCAGGTCCGCAAGGAGGGCGGACGTACGCCGCAGATTTGTTTCATGGTGAACACCAAGGCCGGCGAGACCGCCCAGGAACTCTACCGCGATCTCTACCAGCCCGCGCTTTACCCCGATCTCTGGTTCCGCTGGCAGGGAAAGCCGCTCCTGATCTGCGATCCCAAAGAAGCGAGTCCGGCGGTCGCCAAATTCTTCACCCTCCGCAAAGCCCACTGGCCTTTCACGCAGGTCAACACGCCCAACGCCTGGCACTGGGAGAACACTTACCCGCAGGTTTACAGCTATGACACTGACCCGGCGCAGCCCGAGCAGGTCAACGTCTCCGTCGCTCAAAATCTCCGCGCCTCCGACGGCAAGGTCACCAACATGAGCCAGGGCAACGCCCGCGGCCGCAGCTTCCATGATGGGAAACAAGCTCCCGGGCCCGGCGACATCGACCGCGGCCCCAACTTCGCCGAACAGTGGCGCCGCGCCATCGAAGTCGACCCGCCCTTCGTGATGGTCACCGGCTGGAACGAATGGACCGCAGGAAAATACGCCCGCCCCGGCCTCCCCGTCGTCTTCGTCGATCAATACGACCAGGAATTCAGCCGCGACATCGAGCCCGTCACCGGCCTGCACCACGACAACTATTACTACCAACTCGTCGACGGCGTGCGCCGCTACAAAGGCTACCCCGCCCTGCCCGCCGCCTCACTCGCGAAGACAATCAACCTCGCCGCTGGATTCTCCCAGTGGCGCGATGTCACCCCCGCCTTTACCGATCCCGCCTACGACGACGATCACCGCGACTTCGGGAAGGGAGAGCGCCACTACGTCCGCACGAGCGGTCGCAACGACCTCACCGTCATGAAAGTCGCCCGCGACGCGACGCACCTCTATTTCTACGCGCAAACCCGCCGCCCCCTCACCGCGTCGACCGATGCGAACTGGATGCTGCTTCTCCTCGACACCGACCAAAAACGCAGCACCGGCTGGGAAGGCTACGACTACATCGTCAACCGCAGCATCGACGGCCGCGAGACCTGGCTCGAGCGTAACACCGGGGGTTGGACATGGGAGCAAGTCGCCAAAGTGCAGCTCACCGTTTCCGGCAATGAACTCATGCTCGCCATCCCGCGCACCGCCCTCGGCCTACCGGCCGGCGACGCCATCACGCTCGATTTCAAATGGTGGGATAACCCGCAAAAGCCCGGCGACCTCATGGATGTCTACCTGAGTGGCGACGCCGCACCCGACGGGCGTTTCAACTATCGCTACAAAACAAACCGGTAGGGACGGCTCTCCGCAACCGTCCGCCCGCGCCCCCAAGAATTCGAATCACGGTCGCCCTGCTCGTGAGAGCAGGGCTTTTTTCCACTCCTCATCTATGACCACCCGCCCCGCAAAATTCCTCTCCCTCGCCCTCCTCATCATTCTTTCCGCAGCGTCTCATGTCGTTGCGGCTGATGCCGAGACAGGTCCAAAGGTCTCACCCAAAGCTCCCGATAAAGTCTGGCCGGAGCCGGCCGTGGTGGAGCCCAGATATGACGGTGAGCTCAGGCCTGCGCCGGAAGGTGCCGTGGTTCTCTTCGGCGGGCGGGATGCCCCGGCCTGGATCCAGATTCCGCGCAAGGAGGACTCCGATCAAACAAATCGCTTTCGCTGGAAAATCGAGAACGGCAGCATGGAAGTCGTCCCGCGCAGCGGCATGATTTCCACTCGCGAGCCGGTCATCACCAGCGGGCATCTTCATCTCGAGTGGGCCACACCGGCCGAAGTCAAAGGGGCTGGGCAAGGGCGCGGCAACAGCGGCGTCTTCATCGGGGGCTTCCCTGAATTGCAGGTGCTCGACTCCTTCAACAACCAGACCTACTTCGACGGCCAGGCGGGAGCGTTCTACAAACATCGCCCGCCGCTGGTGAACGCCTCCCGCGGTCCCGGACTTTGGCAGAGCTACGACATTTACATCCAACGGGCCAAAGTTGCCGACGGCACGGGCACCCTGCCGGCCACCATCACCGTCTATCACAACAACGTGCTGGTGCAGGATCGTCTCACCTTCGCGAATCCCGTCCAGTCCGGGACGCTGCGCCTGCAGGACCACCTCAATCCCGTCCGCTTCCGCAACATCTGGTTCGCGGCCGGAAAATCCGCCCCAAATTGAAGCATTCCGCTTTTTCACTCTCAAAACAAGCGGGCCACAAACCAATCGCCCTATGATCAACCGGCGCAACTTTCTCACCAAAACCGCCGGCGCGTTCGCCGGCATCCAGATTCTGCCGCGCTCCGTCTTCGGCGCAGCGAGCGCGAACGAACGCCTCAACATCGCCTTCATCGGGGCAGGCGGCAAAGGCTGGCACGCCATCCAGAGCCTGCAACATAACGAGCTGGTCAATTTCGTTGCGTTTGCCGATGTGGACGAAAGCCGGGCGACTCAGGCGCGCGCGGCGAATCCGTCAGTTCCATTTTATCGCGACTTCCGCGTCATGCTCGACCGGCACGGCAAGGCCATTGACGGGGTCATTATCTCCACCCCCGATCACACGCACCATTATTGCGCCAAGCACTGTCTGCAGGCAGGCAAGCCCGTGTATCTGGAAAAGCCGCTCACCCACAGCATCGCCGACGCGCGCGATCTGATGGCCCTGGAGAAAAAGACCGGTTTGGCCTGCCAGATGGGCAACCAGGGGCATTCCGGCGGCGGCATTTTGCTGCTCGAAGCCTGGATGAAGGCCGGCATTCTCGGCGACGTAACCGAAGCGCACGCCTGGCAAAACATCGCCTGGAGCAATCCGGACGCGTTGCCCGCCGCCGAACCGGTGCCCGACACACTCGATTGGGAGCAATGGGTCGGCCCCGCCGCGATGCGGCCCTACAGTTCCAAATACCTTCCGGCCAAATGGCGGGGCTGGTTTGATTTCGGCGGCGGCACTTTGGGCGACTGGTTTTGCCACAACGCCGACGCACCCTACGCCGTGTGGCAGCTCGACTGTCCCAGCCGCATCGAGATTGAGTCCACCGGGCCCAAAAAAATATCCTTTCCGGCCAGCGCGAAAATCACCTTCACCTTTCCCACGAGCGTCGCGGGCGGTGAGTTCAAGATTCACTGGTATCACGGCAAGGAAATCACCCTCCCCCGCCCCCCTGAACTGGAGGCTGAATCCCCCGTGCCCGTTGGCGGCACGCTGCTGCGCGGTAGCAAGACGACCGTGCTCATGGGCACTCACGCCGGCACGCCCCGGGTCATTCCCGAAATCAAAATGCAGGAGCTCGCCACGACCGTGCCCAAGGTGGATACCAAGCGCTCCAGCCACTGGAACAACTGGCTGCTCGCCATCAAGGGCGAGGAAACCTGCCGCTCGAACTTCGCCTACGCCGGCCGCCTGACCGAGACGATGCACTTCGCCAACATCGCCCTCCACTTGAACCGCAATCTTACGATTGATCCGAAAACTCGCACGATTGTCGGCGATGCCGAGGCCACCAGGCTCATGGCCGGCCCCAGGCCCCGCAATGACTGGGCGATCTGACCAACTTCGCCGAACAACCCCTGGACGAACGCCGCCGCGACATCCTAAACCGCCCGCTTCCCTCCCTCCCATGACTTCGCTCTGCCAGAGCCGCATCGCTCTCGTCCTCCTCGCACTCGCCGCCGTCGTCGGGCGCGCCGCAGCCGCGACCCCCGCTGTGCCAGTCTGGCAACCGCACGACTTCGCGTTCACCGCCAAGGCGCAGCCGGAGAATCCCTTCACCGTGCCGTTCTCCGCCACCGTGACCGCGCCCGACGGCAAAACCTTTTTCCTCCCGGGATTCTTCGACGGCGACGGCACTTGGAGAATCCGCGTGTCGCCCACTGCCGAGGGCGCATGGTCGCTCGTCACGCAGTCCGCACTTCCCGAATTGCACGGCCGCACCGCCGCCTTCACCGGCGTGAAAAATCCCGCCCCGCACGCCCACGGCGTCCTCCGCGTGGACCCCGCGCATCCGCACCATTTCGTGTTCGCCGACGGCACGCGGTTTTTTATGCAGGCCTACGAATACGACTGGCTCTGGGCGCTCGATAGGGGCAATCCCGCCGTGCCCACGATCAAGCGGACCTTAGATCTGATCGCGGACCACGGCTTCAACTACGTCATCGTCAATTCCTACGCCCATGACACCCATTGGCGGAAAGGCAAAACCGGCGACGACGACTACGGCCCCTCCGCGCTGTTTCCCTGGGCCGGCACCAACGAGGCGCCCGACCACACTCGCCCGAATCTCGCCTACTGGCAGCACTACGACCGCATGATGGACGCTCTGCGCGAGCGCGGCATCCAGGCGCACATGTTGATCAAAGTTTACAACAAGGACGTCACTTGGCCCGCCCGCGGCAGCGCCGAGGAAAAACTTTTCATTACTCTGCTCGTCGCCCGCTACGCCGCCTATCCGAATCTCCTCTGGGATTTCGCCAAGGAGGCCCACAACGAGAAAGACCTCGCCTACAAACAGAGCTTTTTAAAATTCCTCCGCGACACCGATCCCTATCAGCACCTGCGGACCGTCCACGACGACGACGTGGCGAACGATAGCGGAGCCTACGACCAGCTCACCGACTTTCGCACCGACCAGCATCACGGCGTCGAAAACGTGAACGGCAAAAACGCCAACCACACGGGCGGCAAATATGAAAAAATCCTGGCCCAACGTCAGCGTCGCGCCTGGCCCGTGGCCAATGTCGAATCCGATTACGAGTGCGGGCCCGGCGGCGTGACCGACAAGACCTTTGGCGCGGCGATGACGGCCGAAGCCACTGCCGCCACCCTCTGGGACATCGCGATGGCCGGCGGCTACACTGCCTACTACTACACCTACACTGCGTGGGATGTGATCCGCCCCTTCGACGTTCCGAAAGGCTACGGCTACATGAAAAACTTCGGCGCTTTCTGGCGTGCGACGACTTACTGGCAACTGCAACCCTCCAACCAGCTCGCCAGCTCCGGTCGCTGTCTGGCCAATCCGGGCAAGGAATACGTCGTCTACCATAACAAGGCCGCCGCCTTCACCGTGGAGATTACCGGAGCCACCGCCCCCCTCGCCGCCCGCTGGTTTAACCCATTCACCAACCAATTCTCCGCCGCCGGCACCTTCGGCAACGGCATCGCCCGCTTCTCTCCGCCCGCCGCTTGGGGCGAAGCGGCCGTCGTGTTGCACCTGTTCGCTCTCTCTCGACCATGAAAAAAAACCTCCTTCTGCTCCTCCTCGGCGGTCCGCTCACGGCGCTGGTCGCCGCCGATAAAAAACCCAACATCGTCTTCGTCCTCGTCGACGATCAGCGCAACACGTCGCTCGGTTGCGCCGGCCATCCACAGATCAAGACACCCGTCATCGACAGCCTCGCGGCCCGCGGCGTGCGTTTCGAAAACGCCTTTACGCAAACGCCCATCTGTATGGCGAGCCGCGCCATTATTTTCACGGGACTCACGACCACCACCAACGGCTACCACGCCAATCCCAGCACTCCGGTGACCAAGGCGGATTTGGAAACAAGTTTTCCCACACTCCTCCGCCGCGCGGGCTACCAGACGGGTTTCTACGGCAAGCAACACGTCAACTGGGAGAAGGGCGTCAACGGGATGACCACGATGTTCGACGAGCACGAGGTGCTGCATCGCAATCCCTACTTGAAGAAAATGCCCGACGGCACGATGCGTCACGTCGACGAAATCATCGGCGACAAATCGGTGTCCTTCGTAAAGGCGCAATCGGCCGAGAAACCGTTTTTCCTCTACCTGAGTTTCAATATCTCGCACGCCGAGGATAACGACCGCCGTCCCGGTTATCACTACCAATGGCCGGCCGCCGAGGATGGTCTCTTCGAAGACATCGAGCCGCACCGCCCGAATCTCGACGACCCGAAATACTACGCCGCCACGCCCGATTTCCTGAAGACCACCATCAACCGCACGCGGTTTTTCTGGGGCTACGACACACCCGAAAAATACCGCGTCAACCTCCGCGCCATCTATCGGATGCTCGCCGGCATGGATCGCATCGTCGGCCGCGTGATGACCGCGTTGAAAGAAAAGGGCTTCGATGAAAACACCGTCGTCATCTACTCCGCCGATAACGGCTACTACATGGGCGATCGCGGTTTCCAGGGGAAGTGGTCGCACTACGACCAATCGATCCACGTGCCGCTAATCGTGTATGACCCGCGCATGAAAACCGAGCTGCGCGGCCGCGTGCTGCAGGAGACCGCCCTCAACCTCGACATCCCCGCCACGATCCTCGACGTCGCCGCGATCCCCGTCCCCGCGAAATACCAGGGCGCCAGCCTCACGCCCCTGCTGGCCGGCGCGCACCCGAAAAATTGGCGCACTGATTTCTACGTCGAGCATCACAGCAACCCCGCGCAGATCGCCACGTGGTTCGGCGTGCGCGATAACCGCTACACCTACGCGAACTATTACCAGAACGGCGCCGAGCTGCTCTACGACCGCGAGCGCGACCCGACCGAGCTCACCAACGTCGCCGCCGACCCCGCCTACGCCGCCGTCTTCACGCAGCTCCGGCAACGCAGTCTCGACTACAAAAAACAATACACACGGCCCGACGACGGCACGCGCCAGCCGGCCTCCGCCGCACCCGGCGGAAAGAAATCCAAGAAGAACCCGGACCAGGAATAGTTTCACCACAATGAAAACCGCTTTCCGCCTCATTGCTCTGACCGCCGCGTGCGTCATCGGTCCCGCGCTGCTCTGCGCTCCGGCAGCCCCCCGCCCCAACGTCATCGTGATCCTGGCCGACGATCTCGGCTACTCCGACATCGGCTGCTACGGCAGCGAAATCCAAACGCCAAATCTCGACCGCCTCGCGGCCGGCGGGGTGCGTTTCTCGCAATTCTACAATTCCGCCAAGTGCGAGCCCACGCGCGCCTCGCTCATGAGCGGCCAGTATTGGCAGGACGTCGGCCTCGGGATCAAAAAAGGTATCACGATGGGCCAGGCGATGCGCGGCGCGGGCTACGCCACCTTCGCCGTCGGCAAATGGCACCTCGACGGCAATCCCGTCGACCGCGGCTTCGACCGCTACTTTGGCCATCTCAGCGGCGCCAGCGACTACTTCAAGGGCAACGCCTCGCACCGCCTCGACCGCGAACCCTACGCCGTTCCCACCGACGGAAAATTCTACACGACCGATGCCAACGCTGATCACGCGATCAAGTTCATCACCGACGCGCGCACGGCCCACCCGGAAAAACCGTTCTTCCTGTATCTCGCGTTCAACGCCCCCCACGGCCCGATCCAGGCCTGGCCCGAGGACATCGCGAAGTATCGCGGCAAGTATCGCATCGGCTGGGATAAAATTCGCGAGGCACGCTACAAAAAGATGCTCGAACTCGGCCTCTTCAAAAATCCCGACGGCCTCTCGCCGCGGCCCGACACGATCCCGGCCTGGGACTCGCTCACGGAAAAAGAAAAAGACTTCGAGGACCTGCGCATGGCGATCTTCGCCGCGATGGTGGACCGCATGGACCAGGCGATCGGCCGCGTCCTCGCCACGCTCAAAGCCCAAGGTCAGGAGCAGAACACGCTCATCCTTTTTCTCAGCGACAACGGCGGCAGTCCCTACGACCGCGGCCGGCGCGGCACCTTGCCCGACCCCGCCGCCGCGTGGGAATACGGTCTCGGTTGGGCGCACGTCAGCTGCACGCCGTTTCGCCACTACAAGCGCAATATGTTCGCCGGCGGCGCGACCACTCCCTTCATCGCGCACTGGCCCGCCGGCATCACACCTCGCGGCGTCGTCACCGCCCAGCGCGGCCACATTATCGACGTCATGGCCACCCTCATGGATGTGAGCGGCACGAGGTGGCCGAGCACCGCCGACGGACAGCCCCTCGCGCCCCTCCCCGGAAAATCTCTGTGCCCCCTCTTCGCGGGTGAGACCCGCGCGCCGCACGACGCGCTCTATTTTCAACTCATGGATCATCGCGCCGTGCTCGCCGGCGACTGGAAACTCGCCTCCGATTGGGGCCGTCCGTGGGAACTGTTCAACGTCGCCACCGACCCGACCGAGCTGCGCGACCTCGCGTCCGGCGACCCGAAACGCTTCGCCCAAATGACCGCCCTCTGGGAAAAATGGTGGGCCGATAAAAATCCCGCCTTGCTCAAAGCCGCCGGCGCCGAGCCCGTTTACCGCCGCCTCGAAGACGCGACCGACCGAACCCAAGGCGGCAACAACGAGCCCGATCAAGCCACACCGAAAGCGCGTAAGAAAAAATCGTGATCACCGTGACCACCAAATTCCTCGTCACCGCGGGCCTCGCGCTCCTTTCCGCTTCACTCCACGCCGCCGCCACCCGACCAAACATCCTCTTCATCCTCACCGAAGACCAGGGCGCGCACCTCAGCTTCCTCGGAACGCCCGGTCTGAAAACGCCGCACATGGATTCGCTCGCGCGCACCGGCGTCTTCTTCGATCAAGCCTTCGTCGCGTATCCCGTCTGCTCGCCGTCCAAGGCCGCGATCTACACCGGGCTGCACAGCCACACCAACGGCCTGCTCAACAACACGCCCAATTTCCACAAGCCCGCCGCCGCTCTCACCCCCGCCGAGCGTAACCATGCCCTCTACGTCCGCAATCGCGTGCGCGAAAACCTTCCGACCCTCGTCGAGCGCCTGCACGCCGCCGGCTATTATCAGGGCGTCACAAGTAAGCTGCACGTCGCCCCCAACGAAAAATTTCCCTACGACGAATTCAGCAAGCCCGCTGACGGTGCGGCCGTCGCCGCCTTCCTTGGACGCGCGAAACAGACCGGCCGGCCGTGGTTCCTGTTCTACAACATCGGGGCCTCCCACCGGCCGTTCACGAAGCGCGGTGCGGAAAAACTCCGCGTCAACCCGGCAGACGTCAAACTTCCAACGTTTCTCCCCGACACGCCGACCGTGCGCCTCGATTGGGCCGAGTATCTCACCGCCGTCGAAAATGCCGACGATCTCGTCGGCGAGGGTCTGGCCGCCCTGCGCGCCGCCGGTCAGGAGGACAACACGATCATCATTTGCCTGGGCGGTGACCACGGCCCGGCGTTTCAGCACGGTAAAATGACGCTCTACGATCTCGGTCTCCGCGTGACCCTGAGCATCCGCGTCCCAGGTATGAAAACGGGCGTCCGCAGCGACGCCCTCGTCAGCGAACTCGATCTCACCCCCACGCTCCTCGATGTGCTCGGACTCGATCCTCTCCCCGCAGCACACGGTCTTTCGCTGAAACCCATTCTCGCGGGCAACCCGGGTGCGAAAGGCCACGACTTCATCTTCGCCGAAATCTCCGACCGCGGTCCCCTGCCCAACGACGGCATGCAGGAGCGTAGTGTCTTCGACGGCCGCTGGCACCTGATCTACCGCGAGAAACTCATCCCCGCGTGGCGGCAGGTGCAGGCCGACAGCAAGGACTGGACGGTGTGGAAAAATCGTTCCTACGCCGAGACCGTGAAGGTGAAAGACCGTTTCCCCGAGCAATACCGCATCCTCACCGAGATGGACCCACAGAGCCTCGGCGGAAACGTTCCGCCCCTCGAACTCTACGACCTGCGCTCCGACGCCGACGAAATGAAAAACCTTGTGGGCACACCCCAGCACCACCGCGAACTCAACCGCCTCTACGCCGCCCTGCGCCAATGGGTGAAGGACACGGCCGACGTTTCTATCTCCCCACCCGTCGCTCCCGCCCAATGAGCAATTACACGCTACTCGCATTTACGTTTGCCGTCTTCGGCAGCCTTACACCCGCGTGGGCCACTCCCGTCCCACCGCCCAACATCATCGTCATCCTCACCGACGATCTCGGTTACGCCGACCTCGGCGTGCAGGGCCAAGAGCGCGACGTGCGCACGCCAAACTTGGATCGCTTCGCCGCCGAGGGCGTGCGTTTTACCTCCGGCTACATCACTGCGCCGCAGTGTTCACCCTCGCGCGCCGGCCTCATCACGGGACGTTACCAACAACGCCTTGGCATCGATACCATCCCCGACATGCCCTTGCCGCTCGAAGCGGTCACGATTGCCGAACGCCTTAAACCGGCTGGCTACACGAGTGGACAGATGGGCAAATGGCATCTCGAACCCAACGCTCTCTGCCTGAAATGGGCCGCGACGAACCTCCCCGACCAAAAGCCCAACGCCGCCAAACGCGTCGTCATCCCCGAGGCCCAGCGCCAGCGCTTCATGCCAAAAGCGCAGGGCTTCGACGATTACTTCACCGGCGAGATCAACCAGTATTTCGCCAACTTCGATCTCACCGGCACCACCGTTGCCCCCGAGTGGCGCAAAGATAACCGCTTCCGCGTCGACGTGCAGACGGACGCCGCGCTTGCGTTTCTCCAACGCAACCGTGCGAAGCCGTTTTTCCTCTATCTCAATTATTTCGCTCCGCACACGCCGCTGGAGTTACCGCCCGCCTACGCCGCGCAGTTCCCCACCGACCTGCCCCTCCGCCGCCGGGCCGCACTCTCCCTGATCGCGGGCATCGACCACGGCGTCGGCCGAATCTTGGCCGCCCTAAAAGCTCACGGCATCGACGACCGTACACTCATCTTCTTCACCAGCGACAACGGCGCGCCGATCCACACCCGCCGCGACTCCCCGCTCGACGTCGACATGGGCGGCTGGGACGGTTCTTTGAATACACCGCTCGTCGGCGAAAAAGGCATGTTGTCCGAAGGCGGCATCCGCGTGCCGATGCTCGCCCGCTGGCCCGGAAAATTACCCGCCGGAAAAATTTACGACCACCCCGTCTCCTCGCTAGATTTCGCTGCCACCGCCAACGCCCTCGCCGGCCTGCCTCGCGACCCGCAACTCGACGGCGTCGACCTGATTCCCTACCTCACCGGAGCCAATCCCGCCGCTCCCCACGACGTGCTCTACTGGCGCTTCTGGTCGCAGGCCGCCATCCGCGCAGGTCGCTGGAAACTCCTCCACCGCGCAGGCGAACCCGACCGCCTCTTCGACCTCGCGACCGACGAACACGAGCGCCGCGACCTCGCCGCCGCGCAGCCCGCGCGCGTCGCCGCCCTCCGCCACCAACTCGCCGCGTGGACCGACCATCTCCAGCCCGCCGGTCTCCCCTCCGACAAATACAACCAAGAAGAACGCACCTGGTATCGCGAATATTTTCCGTCCTCCGCCCCGCCTCTCACCCCATGAAAAAACCCACACCAGCCCTCGTTCTGACCATCCTGCTGGCGACCGTCACCGGTTTCCCGCTCTTCGCCCAAACTGCGTCCACTGCGCCCACCCCGGCGAGCAAAGAGGAGGCCGTTATCCTCACGCCCTTCGAAGTCAGTTCCGCGAAGGACACCGGCTATTCCGCCACCGAGACACTCTCGGGCACACGGCTGAAGACCCGCATCGAAGACACCGGCGTCGCCGAGACGATCATCACGCCCGACTTCATGCGCGACCTCGGTCTAACGTCGCTCGACGAAGTCTTCAAGTTCGTCCCCAACACCGGCACCGACGATCCGCAGCTCGGCACCACCGCCGGCAACAACAGCCTCTTTTCCAGTGTGGCCTACACGTCGCGCGGATTCTCCGTGGCGAGCGCCCAGCGCGATTTCCTTCCGACCACCGCCCCGGCTGACATCTACAACACCGAGCGCATCAGTTTCACCCGCGGCCCCAACGCCATCCTCTACGGCCTCGGCAATCCCGGCGGTATTTCCAATGCCGTCTCGCAGCGCGCCAACCTCAACCGCCCGAGCTACGAAGTGGACTTCAAGACCGACACCAATTCCGGTTTTCGCACGAGCGCCAACGCGAACTTCCCGCTCATTAAGAACAAGCTCGGCCTCCGCCTCGCGCGCCTCGACGACGATCGCGGCTCGCACCTCAAGCCCGACGAAAATCTCCACCGCCGCACCTACGCCGCACTGCGTTTTCAGCCTTGGCAGAAGACCATCGTCGACGCGAACTTCGAGGACGGCGACCAACGTCGCCGCTCGTTCGCGCGCGGCTTTACCTATTCCGATGCTTTCAGCACGTGGACAACCCTGCCCGCCGCCAGCCGCCCCACCGTGGCCACGGCCGGTTCCGTCCTCGCCAACACCACCATCGCCGGCCTCGACCAGCTGATCGCCGCCAACACCATCTTCATCGTCGACGGCGCCACGCCGAGCGTCGCCCCGATGAACTGGGCGCGCATGGGCAAGACGCGCATCACCACGCCCGCCCTCGGCGGCAGCATCCACGGCGTCACCGGCCGCGAATCCTTTGCCCTCCCGTTTCCCGTCGAGACCAATCTCATGGGCTACTCCGACGGCACGCAGGTCGACTTCCGCGCGTTCACCGCGTCAGTCCAACAAAACGTTCTCCCCAATCTCGATTTCGAACTCACCTACAACCGCCAGTTCAGTGATCGCTTCGCCGACTACTCCAAACCCGCCGCGAACGACACCCTGCAAGTCGACCCGAATGCCGTGCTCCCCAGCGGCGCAGCCAATCCCAACTACGGAAAATATTACTACGACGCCGGCGCCAACGGCGGCGTGATCTTCTTCCAGAAAAACGCCCTCGAGATCGCCCGCGCCACCGGCTCCTACGAATTCGATTCGAAACAATATTTCCCCCGCTTCGGCCGTTGGTTCGGCCGTCACCGTTTCGCCGGACTCGTCGAGCAACAGAAGAATCCGTTCAGCGGCGTGAACAACGCCACGTTCCGCAACCTCTCGCCGCTCAAGACCAACGTCCCCGGCCTCGTCTCGACGTGGCCTGCCGCGCCCGGCGCCGGCAATAACCTGATGCAATACCGTTTTTACTTCGATCCCGCCACCGGCGTGAATTCCATGCCGAGCCTGTGGGACAAATTTCCGCGCCTCGCCAGCAGCGACAATATCGCCGCGCTCCAGGCGAGCCTTCCCTCCGAGGCCAACGGCGTGACCCCCGGCTTCGCCAACGGCGGCCCGCCCATCGTGCGCTACACCCGCATCGACACGCGGATTTTTGCGACGCACAACTACTGGCTCGACGAGCGCGTCATCACGCTCTTCGGCTGGCGCAAGGACGAGCGCACCCAATACAGCCGCAGCCTCCCGATCGACTCCGCTTCGCTCCTCTATCCCGATCCCGTGGCCTACAACGCACGCGACGGCGTGAACGTCAAAACCGTCCAGCCCGCCAATACGTTCTCCAAGGGCGTCGTCGTGGTCGCGACCAAGTGGCTCCGCTTTTTCTATAACGAATCGAGCAGCCTCGTCCTCCAGGATGCGTCCGCGAGCGATCTCTATAGCAATCCGATCGACAACGCCCAGGGCAAGGGCACCGAGACCGGCGCCCGCGTCGCGCTCTTCGGCGGCAAAGTCCAGGCCTCCCTCAGTCGCTGGAAAACGGATATGCAAGGTCAGGCCGTCGCCACCATCCGCAATCAGCTCGGAAATTTCAATTTCACCAACGCCACCAACACGCTGTGGAACGCCGCCGCCGCTCTCAGCGGCGACAACAAATACCTCCAGCCGCCGTATCGCCCCGCGCAGAGTTTCACCGACTACCAAGACTACGTCGCCCAGGGCTACGAATTTTCCCTCACCGCGAACCCCACGCCCAACTGGCGCGTGAGCTTCAACGCCGGCGCGCAGGAAAACCAACAGAGCAACATCGGGCCGGTCCTGAAAAAATATTGGGCCGAGTATGAACCGCTGTTCCGCACCTTCCCGAGCCGCGACCTCAACGGCAACGGCGTCATCGACGCCACGCTACCCGCCACCCCGCAGGCGCAGATCGAAAAATTCCTTGATCGCAGTGGCAGCACCGAAGCCGGCACGGTCGGCACCATCGCGGCCCTCCTCGACAACTACGGCGCCGGCGTCGGCCGCATCATCTCGTTGAGCGGTGTCTCGACCACCAGCATCCCCAAATACACCGCCAACTTTGTCACGAATTACCGGTTCTCCGAGGGCGCACTCAAAGGTGTCGGCGTCGGCAGCAGCCTCAACTTTCGCAGCCCCCGCACCATCGGCTTTCTCACCACCAGCGCGGGCCTCTCCCGCCCTGACGCGCCGATCAAGGGCACCACGAGCTGGGACACCGGCCTTTGGATTTCTTACGGACGCACGATCAAACTCGCCGCCGCGCGCCCCGTGCGATGGCGCGTGCAGCTGAACGTCCGCAACGTCCTCGGCGACCGCGATCTCGAACCCATCAGCGGCGTCGACGACGGCACCGGTCAGGGCGTCGCCATTCGCTGGCGCGTGCCCGAGCCCCGCACCTTCGCCCTCAGCAACACGCTCGAGTTTTGACCGGCCCAACACGTCTCCAAACCACCACCCGCGCATGCAAAAAGTCCCCCGCCTGCTCTTCCTCACACTATTCTCGGCCGCGGCTGCCTCTCTTCCCGCGGCCGCCGCCACAACGGTGCGCCCCAACATCCTCTTTTTCTTCGTCGATGACTGGGGACGTAACGCCGGCATCTATGCCGACCCGGCCCAACCCTCGCTCAACGACGTCATCAAAACACCGCACTTTGATCGCATTGGCCGGGAGGGCGTCGCGTTCAACAACGCCTTCGTGCTCGTCTCGTCGTGTGGTCCGTGCCGCGCCTCGCTCGCCACTGGTCGCTATTTTTGGAACTGTGGCAGCGGCGCGTTCCTCAACGGTGCCGCCAGCGACTGGAGCGGACACGCCAATCCGTTTCCCGCGATGCCCAAGTTCCCCGACTTGCTGCGTGAATCCGGCTATCTGGCGCGCAAAGCAGTCAAGACCCTCGCGTTCACCGAATCCAAAGCCACGCTCGCCGAAAAAACCGAACCCGTCGTGCCCTATCAACGTTACGGGCTTTACGTGAGCGACGCCCATGACGAGGCGGACCGCCAACGACGCATCAAGGAGACGTTGGATCACCCACGCCAAGCAATGAGACGCGTGCTGCGCGCCCGCACGGAAAGCCAGCCATTCTTTTTCGTTTATGGCACCATCAACGTGCACCGTCCGTGGCGCGCCGATTCCGGGCAAAAGCTCTGGGGGATCGATCCGGATAAACTCAAGGGACTGATCCCCAAGTTCCTGCCCGACGTCGCCGACGTCCGACGCGATTTTGCCGACTACCTCGGCGAAGTGCAGGCCGCCGATGCCATGCTCGGCGTGATGCTCGCCGAACTCGAAGCTGCGGGCGAACTCGACCACACGGTCATTATCCTCAGCGGCGACAACGGCATTCCGGGCATCCCCCGCGGCAAGACAAATTGCTACGATCTTTCGGTGCGCGCGCCGCTGCTCGTGCGCTGGCCAAAAACCATCGCGGCCGGCCGGCGCGTGGACGACTTTGTGAGCGTAATGGATATCGGCCCGACCCTGCTCGAGCTCGCCGGGTTGCCCGTTCCGCCCGAGATGGACGGTCGCAGTTTCTACCGTCAACTCACCAGTAATAAGAACGGCTGGATCGATCTGCAGCGTGACTTCGTCGTGCTTGGCCGCGAGCTCCACTTCCCTTCTGCCCGCGACGGCAACCTACCCTACCCGATGCGCGCCATTCGCACCAAGGACCACCTCTACATCCGCAATTTCAAACCCGACCGTTGGCCGAATGGCGCCCCTTACAATCTCGAAGACCTCGGCGCCGCCGGTGACTACGAACGCCTCGCGAGCGGCCCCTACCGTGATCTCGACTCTAGCCTCACCAAGCACTGGCTCGTGGCCAATCGCCAGAGCCCTGCCGCCGCCGCCACCATCGCGCTCACGCTCGCGCCCCGCCCGGCGGAGGAACTCTACGCCATCGCGAATGACCCCGACAGCCTGCACAACTTAGCCGCAGATCCCGTCGCCCAAGTCGAAAAAGCAAAACTGTCCGCCACGCTCATGGAAATCCTCCAACGAACTGAAGACCCACGGCTCAGCGACGCTTTTGACCGCCCCCCCTACATCGCGGATTCCGCCGCGCGCCCGTCTCCCCGCCCAGGCAAACAGAAGAAGCGATGACACCAACTCGACTGGGCGACCACCGACCACGTCAGTTCACGACCGAGCTCTCCCGCAACAATGGAAGGATTACTTAATCCGTCGTGTAGTTTCGTTGGGTTGTCCCTCAACGCAGCCTCGCGCCACGTGGGTGCGCCACTCGAAGGTCCCTTGGGATCCAGCCATCTGTGGAGCTCCGACACCCGGTCCGCAGTTTACGGCCGGTTGCCCCACTGATCCCAACGAATGCTTCGCACGCTATCGCTCAACCTACTCGTCGAATCGAAAACCCAAGGCATCTCGGCCGATGTTCGCCCTCAAGCCAACAACCTCGCAGCCGAGATCCACCGCATTGAGAACCGTGACTGTCATGTCATCCGCTGCTCGCTCGAGCAGCTCCCTTTGCTCCACCGCTAGATCGGCACGCACGCCATTCGCAGACGTTCGCGAAGCAATTAACTTTCCTCCACCTAAGACTCCACACGCTCAAACCCCACCCATTTCATGAAAAAAAGCGTCTCCTTTATCTTCGCGCTTGGCGCGGCTGTCCTCCAGCCATGCGCCCCCGCTGCGCCGGCCAAACCCAACGTGGTCTTCATCCTCGCCGACGACCTCGGCTGGAGCGACACGACTTTTAACCAACCCAACGCGTTCTACGAAACGCCTAACATCCAGCGCCTCGCCCAACGCGGCCTCCGCTTCACCCAGGCCTACGCCGCGAACCCGCTTTGCTCACCCACCCGCGCCAGCATCCAAACCGGCATCTATCCCGCGCGCATTGGCCTCACTGCTCCGGTCGCCCACACGCCCCAGGTCATCCTCGAAAAAGGCCACGTCAAAAAGGCCGCGCCGACCGCGAAAGTTCTCGTCGCCCAGAGCGTCACGCGCCTCGACACGAGTTACTACACGCTCGCCAAAGCCTTCAAAGCCGAGGGCTACGCCACCGCCCACTTTGGCAAATGGCACCTCGGGCCCGAGCCGTATTCGCCACTCCAGCAGGGCTTCGACGTCGACTTCCCCCACTGGCCCGGCCCCGGTCCCGCCGGCAGCTACGTCGCCCCGTGGAAATTTCCCGCCGCGCTCAACGTCACGAGCACTCCCGGCGAGCACATCGAGGACCGACTCGCGACCGAGGCGATTAAGTTCATCACCGCCCACAAGGACGAACCGTTCTACGTCAACTACTGGGCCTTCTCCGTCCACGCGCCCTACGATGCCAAGAAAGAACTCGTCGAAAAATACCGCGCCAAGGCCGCCAAACTTCCGCCCGGTGCCGGTCAGCGCAACCCCGTCTTCGGCGCGATGGTGCAGAGCCTCGACGAAAACGTTGGCCGCCTCCTCGATACCCTCGATGCGCTGAAACTCACCGACCGCACCATCATCGTCTTCTTCTCCGACAACGGCGGCGTCCACTGGATCGCCGGCACCGAGGAGTCTGCCGCCAATTTCGGCATCGCCAGCATTCCCATCACGAGCAACGCCCCGCTCCGCGGCGGCAAGGCGACCACCTACGAGGGCGGCACGCGCGAACCCTGCGCCATCATCTGGCCCGGCCTCACCAACGCCGGCGTCGCCACCGAGACTATCATCCAGAGCATCGATTTCTTCCCGACCTTCGCCGACGTCCTGAAACTCAAAGTCCCCGCCACCCACAAATTCGACGGCACGAGTTTCGCGCCCGCGCTCCGCGGCGCCGCGCACGATCGCGGCCCGACGTTTGTCCATTTCCCGCACATCACACCCGCGTCGGGCGGCCTCGCCTCGACCTGGGTGCGCGTCGGCGACTGGAAACTCATCCGCTTCTTCAGTCTCAACGACGACCTTTCCGATGTCCTCGAACTCTACAATTTGAAGAACGATCTCAGCGAAACGAAAAATCTCGCCGCCCAAAATCCGACCAAAGTGACCGAACTCAACGACCTCATCACCGGTTTCCTCAAAGACACCGAGGCCGTCGTTCCGCCGCGCAACCCCGACTACACTCCCGCCGCAAAGAATTCCGTCGCTCCGACGGGCAAAGCCAAAGCGAAGGCCAAAGCGACCAAGGAAAAAATGGATCCGATCCTCGATTAGTGGTTGGGCCTCGCGCCACGGCCCCCCACGCCGAAGCCGTCGCCTACCGAGGGAAAAAATCCTCCGCGGCTTCAAAGTTGGAGCCGCGACGCCCGCGTCAGCCCATTTGGTGAACCTCAATTGCGCGCCCGAATTACTCCGGTCGACCCCACCATTTTCGCTCCCCCAAAGCATCCTCCTTGTATTTCGGCCCCGAGCAGGCAACGTTTCCTGTGTTTTTCTGAGTTTAGCTACCTGCCCCGCTTCCCGTCTGTTCCCACGAGCAACCCCACCCTGTTTTCCCCTTGAACCAACCCGAGCACAAATGAACCCCACGCTGAACTCCTCCCATCGCGCTCGCCCGCTCGCCGTCACTCTGCTGCTAACCACCGCTTCGCTCTTCGCGCAAAGCACGCTTCCGCCACCCGCACCCGCCGCCCCCGACGATGCCGTCGTCCTTTCTCCGTTCACCGTCCAAGTCGACACCGAGAAAGGCTACCTCGCTACGCAGACCCTCAGTGGCACGCGGCTCAAAACCGATCTGAAGGATGTCGGCTCGGCCATGACCGTCTTTACCGAGCAACTCATGGACGACCTCGGCGCCAACAGCATCTACAACCTGATGGCCTTCGCGCCGAACACCGACCCGTTTATCATGTCGACCTCCGACATCACGGGAAACGGCAACGACTTCATCAACATTCCCACCAAATACGTGACGCGCGGCGGTGCGACGACCGTGGTCGGTCAGGATTTTTTCAGCAACGGCATTCCCCAGGACCGGTTTAATTCGGAGCAACTCACGTTCACGCGTGGACCCAACGCCATTCTGTTCGGTCTCGGCAATGCCGCCGGCGCTTTCGTTTCCTCCACCAAGCGCGCGAAAAACACCGACAGCCGCACCTTCGAGCTGCAGATGGACAGCCGCGGCGGTCATCGCACGACGATGGATATCAACCAAGTCCTGCGGAAGAATCTCCTCTCGCTTCGCTACGCGGGACTCTACGAGGGACTCAATAGTTTCCGCCTCCACACGAACGACTATCAGCGCCGTCACTTCTTCACGCTGAACGCCACGCCCTTCCAAAAGACCACCGTCCGCGTCAACTACGAGACGGGCCACATCCAGCAAAACGCCGTGCGCCCTTGGCCCGATTACGACGCCGTCTCCCCGTGGCGCGCCGCTGGTTCGCCGATCATTGCCACTTACACGAATGTCGCCACCGGCAAGCCCGCCGGCACGCAGAATTTCGCTTTCGCCGGTCTCACCTCCACGGAGTTTTCCGCCGGCGGCACACCCCTGCCCACCCAGCGTTTTCAAAACCAGGGCCAGACCGCACCCACCACGTTTGCCAACGGCTTTCCCGTCAACGGCGGCAACTTCCGCTCGCTCGTCAACGACTCGATCTACCCGACCTTTGCGAGTGCCTTCGGCAATTCCGCCTACCGTCTGACCAATTACAATACGGTCTCTGCGTTTCTCGAGCAGCAGATCACGCAAGATCTCTTCATCGAAGCCGCCTTCAACAAAGTGGACAGCAAACTCAAAGCGATCAACGGCTTCGTCGGTCAGCTCAGCTACATCTACGTCGACCCCAACGCCCAGCTCCCCAACGGCCAGCCGAACCCCAATGTGGGTCGCCTCTACAGCCAGTCCCAGCCGACGATCATCGATGCGCCGAACGCCGCCACGAACTACCGCGTCCTGGCCTCCTATACCCTCGATTTCGGTCGCCAAAAATCGCCCTGGCTTCGCTATCTCGGTCGCCACCAAGCCGCGCTCTTCCGTGAGGAGAGCGAGCAGGACGGTTGGTCCAGCAACAACGGCGTCTTCAACACCACCCCGCTCAGCACGGTCGGAGCCGCTGGCGTCATCACCAACGGGGCGAACGCTATTCAATACCGCTACTACTACGACCCCGCGAACAACAAGGTCGGCACGTCGATCGGTCGACACATCGAGGCCATTCCCGTCCTCTACGCCAACGATCCCTTGCCCACGCGCGACCCCAGCGGCGTCACGCCTGCCTTCATGGCGCAGCAGGGTCCCACCATCACCAAGTCCATCGTCAAAACCAGCGCACTCGCTCTGCAGAGTTTCTTCTGGAATGACCGCGTCGTTTTGACCAACGGCTTCCGGCAGGACGACCAAACGTCGTGGCTCTCGGTGCCGAACGACTTCGTGAATCTGCGCGACGCCAACGGCACCGCACCCCGCCCCAGCGCCATCAACGTCCGCGAATTCAAACCCGGCAGTCGCGCCGCCCGTGGCGGCAGCACGTATTCCCGCGGCCTCGTCTTCCACCTCCAGCCGTGGGTCAGCTTGAGCTACAACACGTCGAACAACTTCCAGGTCAATTCCGGCACCCGCAACGTCTACGGCGATCTGCTCCCCAACCCACAGGGCAAGGGCACGGACTACGGCCTCAAGTTTTCCTTCTTCGACCGCCGTCTGTTCTTCGACGTCACCTACTACACCAACAGCAACGAAAACAGCGGCGACAGCATCTCGGCCAATGCGGCCGGCAACTTCAAACAGTTCGACCAACTTTGGATTGCCGTCAGCGATTTCACCAAGGACGTGAAGTATCTGACTTCCCCTTACTCAACCCTCAGCACCGTCTGGCAGGATGTCGTTTCCACCACCTCCAAAGGCTGGGAATTCTCCCTCACCGCCAACGCCACCCGCCAGTGGCGCATGACACTCAACGGCAGCAAGCGCGGCGACAACACCACGAGCGCGCGCGGCGTGTATATCAACCAATACATGGCGGAATACATCCCTATCATCAAATCGCACCCCGAGTGGCAAAACCTCGACGCCACCAACGGCCTGACCGTGGCCGCCCGCGTCGCCGATCTCGAAAACACCCTCACCAATTTCAACGCCATCCGGAACAGCCCGTCCGCGAACTTCGCCTCGAATTGGACGATGAATTTGATCCAGAGCTACGACTTCGCCCGCGAAAGTCGCCTCGGCGGCTTCTCCATCGGCGGCAGCATGAACGCCCGCGGCAAAGCGATCAACGGCTTCGCGGTAGACTCGAAACTCGTCCTCAATCCACTCTCACCCTACTACGCTCCGGCCTACGCCAACTTCGGCGGCTGGGTCACCTACAAACGCAAGCTCTTCAAGAACCGCGTCGATTGGCGCCTGCAGATGAATGTCCGCAACGTCTTCGACAAGAACACGGTCTTCCCCCTGATCAACGTCGACACGCGCGACGGAAAAAACACCTCCAACACCGCCGTCTACACCCTCAAAGAGCCCCGCACCTACCAGTTCACCAGCACCTTTAAGTTCTAATGGAGGGCGCGGTCTCCGCCCCGCCTATTCGTTTCAACCCTACCCCTCTCATGCCACACACCCCCTCCAGCACTCGCGCACTTGCCCTTGCCGTGTTCTTCACCGCGTCGGCACTCGCTGCCCAAACGCCGGCATCGCCGCCCATCCCCCCCGCCGAAGAAGCCGTGCTGCTCTCGCCCTTCCAGGTCGATGCCACGGCCGACAAGGGCTACCTCGCCACGCAGACGCTGAGTGGCACCCGCCTCAAGACCGACCTCAAGGACATCGGCTCCGCGCTGACGATCTTCACCGAGCAAATGATGAATGACCTCGGCGCCAACAGCATCAACGACCTCCTCGCCTTCGCACCCAACACCGATCCGTTCGTCAACAGCCTCACCGATACCTCCGGCAACGGAAACAACTTCATCAACAACGCCACGCAATACGTCACCCGCGGTGGCTCCACGACCGTCGTCGGTCAGGATTTTTTTAGCAACGGCATCCCCACCGACCGCTTCAATTCCGAGGCCTTCACCTTCACCCGCGGCCCCAACGCCATCCTCTTCGGCCTTGGCAATCCCGCCGGCGCCTTCGTTTCTTCGACGAAGCGCGCAAAGAACCGCACGGAGACCACCGTCGAGGTAAAAACCGACGACCGGGAAAGTTTCCGCACCACCATCGACCACAACCAGGTCATCAAGAAAGACCTGCTCGCCCTCCGCTACGCCGGCCTCTACGACCACGCCAACGGCTTCCGCATCCCCAGCGAAAGTCTGCAACGCCGGCACTTCCTCACCCTGCGCTTCACTCCATTCAAGAAGACCGCGATCCGCGCCAACTACGAGCAGGGCAATCTCAACCTGCCCGCCACCCGGCCCTGGCCGGTCTACGACGGAGTCTCCCCCTGGATCGCCGCCGGCTCTCAATTGCTCCCAACCTTTACCAACACCGCCGCCAAACCCACGGCCTCCGGCATCTCCAACTACACCGTCCCAGGCCTCGTCTCCACCGAGTTCTCGACCGGCGGCGTCCAGATCCCCGGCATGCGCTGGGTGAACGCCGGCCAGAGCACGATCGCCGATTACTCCAACGGTTACCCCGCTTCGAGTGCCAAACGCTCGCTCCTTAATCCAGCGCTCTACCCCCTCTTCGCCAGCTCCCACGGCTCCGTTTCCTTCCGCAAGACCGACTACAAGATCTATTCTTTCTTCATCGAACAGCAGCTGACCAAAGACCTCTTCATCGAAGCCGCCGTCAACCGCGTCTTCAGTGATATCTTCGCCGTCAACGGCTTTGAGGGCGGCCACGACATCCTCTACGCCGACGTCAACCAGCAACTCCCCAACGGGGCCCCCAATCCGAACGTCGGCAAACTCTACACCGAATCGCAGTCCACGTTGATCATCGCGCCGAGCACGAGCCTCAGCAAACGCGCCATGGCCTCCTACGAACTCGATCTCACCCGCCAACCGTCCAAGTGGCTTCGTTACCTCGGCCGCCATCGCGCGGCCGTCTTCGTCGAAGAGGTGAACAACAAGGGCAACAGCACCAATGACGGCGTCTACAACACCACGCCGCTCTCCACTGTCGGCGCCGCCGGCCAGGTCATCAATGCCGCCAATCAGATGTTTTTCCGCTACTACTACGATCCGGCCAACGGCAAAGTCGGCAACACCGGCGGCCAGTTCGACCGCTACCCCGTCATCTATGCGAACACGCCGCTCCCCGCCCCCCACGCCTCCGGCGTCACCCCCGCCTTCATCAATCAACAGGGGCCCAACATGAGCGACTCCACTGTCACCACGCGCGCCTTTGCCGTGCAGAGCACGTTTTTTGAAGACCGACTGATCCTCACCAACGGCGTGCGCCGCGACAACCAACGCGCGTGGCGTGCCGTGCCCAACGACTTCCTTGCCCTGCGCGACGCGCGCGGCATTTTCCCCGACCCCCGCGGCTACAACGTCCGCACTTTTCTCCCGAACAGTCTCCGCGAGCGCGATGGGGCCACCGCCACCCACGGCGCCGTGTTTCACGTCACCCAATGGCTCGGCCTCACCTACAACACCTCGAATAATTTTCAGGCGAACGATTCGAGCCGCAACGTCTACGGCGAACTGCTCCCGAATCCCCAGGGCAAAGGCAGCGACTACGGCATCAAGCTCACCCTCCTCGACCGCCGCGTCTTCTTCGACCTCACTTATTACACCAACGCCGCCAAAGATAAGATCGACTCCGTGGCCAGCACGCCCGCCGGCGATTTCAAAGGCAACCTCGACTCCCTCTGGACCGGCATCGCCAACCTCACCAATGACCAGAAATACAACCTGAATCCCTATGCCTCGACCAACACGGTCTGGAACGACAGCGCCAGCACCAGTTCGAAAGGGTGGGAATTCTCCGCCACCGCCAACCCGACGAAACAGTGGCGACTCACGCTCAACGGCAGCAAGCGGAGCACCGGCACCACCACCGCCCGCGGCGCCACCGTTCGGCAATACCTCGCCGAGTATCTGCCGATCATCAAGGCCAACGCCCAGTGGATGACCGCCACCACCGCCAACGCGATCCCTGTTTCCACCCGCGTCGCCTCGATCGAAACCACCCTCGCCAATTTCACCGCCATTCAGAGCCTCCCCGAAGACATCTATGCACCGTCGTGGTCACTGAACATGATCCAGACTTACTCGTTCGCCCCGGGCTCGCGCCTCGCCGGCGTGTCGGTCGGCGGCAGCATGAACGCTCGCGGCAAGACGATCAACGGCTTCGCCGAGACCGCCAACAACGTCTTGAATCCAAACCAGCCCTACTACGCGCCCACCAACGAACTCTTCGGCGCGTGGATCACTTACCAACGCAAGCTCCTCCGCAACCGCCTCGATTGGCGTGTCCAGCTCAACGTCCGCAACGTCTTCGACGCCTACACCGTGTTCCCGCTGCGCACCGTCGACGCCCGCGACGGCACCCACCGCGGCGCCAAGGCCATCTATCGCCTCAGCGAGCCCCGCACCTATACGCTCACGAGCACGTTTAAGTTCTAGCCCCAGATTGCGTTTCCCTCCCGCTCAGCGATTGCAGCAGGCGCCGGCGAAGGGACCCACCGAAATCATGGGGCCACGAATCCTGGCTCGTCCCGCCCCAAGCCCCTGCGACCGAGGCACCGCCCCGGTCCTTCGCCGATGGCGGTCACCTCCGCCTCGCCAGCGACCCCTCGAGTGGTTAGCGATTTGAACTCCGTTGCACCGTAAAAAATGAAAACTGCCCTTAACCTTCTCACGTTGGTCGTTCTCCTCGGCGCTCTGCGCCCCGCCCGGCTCGACGCGGCCCCGCGCCCCAACATCGTCGTCTTCATTTCCGACGACCACACCCAGATCGATTCCGAACCCTACGGCTCCACCGAGGTGCGCACACCGCATATGGCCAAGCTCGCCGCCGAAGGCCTGAAATTTACGCACGCCTTCGTCGCCTCGCCCTCGTGTGGCCCGAGCCGCACCGCCCTGCTCACCGGCCTCTGGTCCGCACGCAACGGTGCCGAACCCAATCACAAGCCGAAAAACCCCGGCGTCGCCTCGCTTCCGCCCGTGCTCCACGCGCTCGGCTACGAGACCGCCGCCATTGGCAAAGTCGCCCACAACACCTTCGCGAAAGATCACGGCTTCGACACCATCGAAGGCCCCAACGTCGGTTTCTCCGAGACGGCCGCCGTCGCCAAATTCCTCTCGAACCGCGACGCGGCCAAGCCGCTCTGCCTCTTCGTCGGCACGCGTCACCCCCACACCGTTTGGAGCGCCGACCGCACCTACGATCCCGCGACCGTGCAGATTCCGCCGACCCACGTGGACACACCGACCACCCGCGAGGAACGTGCCAGCTACTTGACCGACGTCACCAAAGCCGACGCCCTCCTCGGCGAAGTCCGCGCGCTCGCGCGCGAGAAAATCCCCGGCGACACGCTCTTTATTTACACCGCCGATCACGGCGCCGCCTGGCCGTTCTCCAAGTGGACCCTCTACGATTCCGGGATTCGCGTCCCGCTGATCATCGCGTGGCCCGGCCACCTCAAACCTGCCACCTCCAGTGCCGCAATGGTGTGCTGGCCCGACCTTCTGCCCACCTTGATCGAACTCGCCGGCGGCCAGGTCCCCGCCGGCCTCGACGGCCGGTCCTTCGCGCCGCTCCTCCTCGGCACGTCCACCACGCACCGCGACCGCGTCTTCGCCACTCAAAGCGGCGACGGCGATTTCAACGTCTACCCGATCCGCGCCGTCCGCACTCGCGACTGGAAATACATCCGTAATCTTCACCCCGAGTTTCAGCAGCACACGCACATCTCCCGCTCCGCCGGCCCCAGCGGCCTCGTGTATTGGAAAACCTGGCTCGCCGCCGCCGAGTCGAATCCCGCTGCCGCCCTCACCGTGCAACGCTATACGACGCACCCCGCCGAGGAACTCTACGACCTCGCCGCCGATCCCTACGAACTTCACAACCTCGCCGCCGATCCGCGGCAAGCCCCTCGTCTCACCGGACTCCGCGCCGACCTCGACGCGTGGATGAAGCAACAAGGCGACACTCAAACCGTTTTCGGCAAACCACTCCTCCTCGGCGAACCCGTCACGATCATCGCCCCCGGCAACGCCAAAAAAAAATAGCCATGAAACTAGTCCCCTCCCTTCACTCGTTCCGCGCCGTTCTCACCGCCCTCGCCGGTCTCGCCGCGTTGGCCGTCTCGTCCCCGGCCGCCCCAACGCCAGCCCGGCCCAACGTCATCTTCATCCTCGCCGACGACCTCGGCTGGGCGGACACCACGCTCTACGGGCATACGAAATATTATCAGACGCCCAATCTCGATCGTCTCGCGAAGCGCGGCATGACCTTCTCCCGGGCCTACTCCGCCAGTCCGCTCTGCTCCCCCACCCGCTCCGCCGTCCTCACCGGCCTCAGCCCCGCGCGCACCGGCATCACCACCCCCAACGGCCACGTGCCCAAAGTCGTCCTCAAGGCCACCGTCGGCGCCAAAGGTTCTGCCGCGCTTCCCGCCATCATGCCGGAAACCGTTACGCGGCTCGCGACCACCTATCACACTCTACCGAAATCCCTCAAGGCCGCCGGCTACGCCACCGGTCATTTCGGCAAATGGCATCTCGGCGCCGAGCCGTATTCCCCGCTCCAGCACGGCTTCGACGTCGATCTCCCACACTGGCCCGGACCCGGTCCCGCCGGCAGCTATGTCGCGCCATGGAAGTTCAAAGACTTCGATGCCGATCCCGGCCAGCCCGACCAACATATCGAAGACCGCATGGCCAAGGAAGCCGTCGCCTTCCTGGAGAAAAATCAAGCCGGTCCATTTTTCCTGAACTACTGGATGTTCAGCGTGCACGCGCCATTCGACGCCAAGAAGGCCCTCATCGAAAAACACCGCGCCCGCGTGAACCCCGCCGATCCGCAGCGCAGCCCCACCTACGCCGCCATGATCGAGAGCATGGACGACGCCGTCGGCACCCTCCTCGACACCCTCGATCGCCTGAAGCTCGCCGACAAAACGATCATCATCTTCGCCTCCGACAACGGCGGAAACATGTATAACGTCGTCGACGGCACCACCCCCACCAGCAACGCCCCGTTGCGCGGCGGCAAGGCCACCGTCTTCGAGGGCGGCGTGCGCACTCCCCTCGTCGTCGCGTGGCCCGGCCTCACCAAGCCCGGCACCCGCAGCGACGCTCTCGTGCAGAGCGAAGATTATTATCCGACTCTCCTCGCCGGCCTCGGCCTGCCCACCGCGCCCGGCCAAATATTTGACGGCACCAGCATTCTCCCCGCGCTGAAAGGCCAATCCTTCACGCGCGACGCCGTGTTCACCTATTTCCCTCACGCTCCCGGCGTGCCCGATTGGTTGCCGCCCGCCGTCACCGTGCATCAGGGCGACTGGAAACTCATCCGCCTCTTTTTCGCCGGAGCAAACGGCGCCCATCGCTACCAACTCTACAACCTCCGCGACGATCTCGGCGAAAAGACCAACCTCGCCGCCAAGGACCCCGCCCGCGTCAAGGCCCTCGATGCCCTCGTCGAAAAATTCCTCGTCGACACGCAAGCCGTCACGCCCGTCCGCAACCCCGCCTTCGACGCGAAAAACTACCGCCTCGCCGACGAGGGCAAACAGAAGCACGACACCAAACAGAAGAACCGTCCCACCACACCATGAACCGCCTCATCACGTTCGCCCTCTGCTTGCTCGGTGCGCTCGCCGTGCCCGTCTTCGCCGCGACCGTTTCGCCTAAGCCCAACCTCATCGTTATCTACACCGACGACCACGGCCATGCCGACCTCGGCATCCAAGGCGTTCTCACCGACATCAAGACGCCTCACATCGACGCCCTCGCGCGCAGTGGCGTCCTCGCGAAACACGGCTACAGCACCGCTCCGCAATGCGTGCCCTCTCGCGCCGGCCTGATGGTCGGAAAATTTCAAGGTCGCTTCGGTGTCGAGTCCAACGGTGGCACGCTCGAGGGCTTCGACCGCGAAACCACCTTTGCCGCGCGCCTCCAAAAAGCCGGCTACACCACGGCCCAGTTTGGCAAGTGGCACCTCGGCCCCACCGCCGCGATCACCCAACACGGTTTCAAACACGTCTTCAGCCAAAACAACGGCTCGCCCTTCTCCGCCAACATTACCCTCGACGGCCAGGACCGCCCCATGGGTAATCTAGCGCCCGAGCTGTATCACGTCGACGCCTGCAGTCGCGCCGCCGCCGCGCTCATCGAACGCTACAAGGCCGACCCGTTTTTTCTCTACGTCGCCTACCGCGCCCCCCACGTCCCCCTAGACGCGCCGCAAAAATATCTCGACCGCTTCCCCGGAGAAATGCCCCAGCGCCGCCGCCAAGCCCTCGCGATGATTTCCGCCGTCGACGACGGCGTCGGTCTCCTCACCGCGACACTGAAAAAGCACGGTCTCACCGAAAACACCCTCATCTTTCTCATCGGTGACAATGGCGCTCCGCTCAAGATCACCAAGCTCGACGCGCCCGGCGGCGGCCCCGGATGGGACGGCAGCCTCAACACGCCACTCAACGGCGAGAAGGGCATGTTGGCCGAAGGCGGCATGCACACCCCGTTCGTCGTCGCGTGGCCCGGCACCATCCCCGCCGGCCAAACCTACCTGCATCCAATCATCGCCCTCGACGTCGCCGCCACCGCCTGCGCGATGGCCAATATCTCCACGCAGCCCGGCGACCTCGACGGCGTGAATCTCCTGCCCCATCTCACCGGAAAAATCACCTCGCCGCCGCACGACGCGCTCTACTGGCGTTGGGTCGCCCAGGCCGCGATCCGTGAAGGCAATTGGAAACTCCTCCGCGGCGGCGACCGCGAATACCTCTACGACCTCGGCGCGGACCTCGAAGAGAAACACAACCTCGCCGCGCAACACCCCGAGATCGCCGCCCGCCTCCGTGCCAAACTCACCACCTGGAGCCAAAGCCTGAAGCCGCCCGGCCTCGCCACCGGCCCCATGGCCCCAACGTGGCACAACTACTACGATTTCTACCTGGACGGGAAACCCATCTCTGCCGCTGCCGCCGCCGCCGGCGATGACGACGAGGCGAAAGCTCCACCCACCAAAGGCAAAGCCCGGAAACAGAAAAAACCATGACCACACCCTAGAGCGAGGTCTCCGCCCCGCCCGCTCGATCTTGACATTGCGCGGAGTGCCGCGGCGCGGCAATCCTCTGACTCCAGCCCGCACGCGACGCCCCTTCCACCCCTCACCAATGAACCTCCGCCCACTCTTCCGCTTCCTTCCCGTCCTCGTCGCACTTGGTCTACTCAGCGGCCCCGCCTCGTCCGCCGCGCCCGCCAAGCCCAATATCCTCCTCATCGTCGGCGACGACATGGGCTATGCCGATGTGGGCTTCCACGGCTGTAAAGACATCCCCACGCCGAACCTCGATGCCCTCGCCGCCTCGGGCGTGCGCTTTACAAACGGCTACGTGTCGGGCCCGTATTGCTCGCCCACGCGCGCGGCGCTGCTGACCGGTCGTTATCAGCAGCGCTTCGGCCACGAGTTCAATCCCGCCGGCTCGACCGCCGGCCTGCCCGTCACCGAAAACACGCTCGCGGACCGCCTCAAGGCGGCGGGCTACGCCACCGGCTTGGTCGGTAAATGGCACCTCGGCAATCAGCCCGCGATGCAACCCCAGCAGCGCGGCTTCACCGAGTTCTTTGGCTTCCTCGGCGGTGCGCACAGCTACTTCGATGCGGGTGGCATCCTGCGCGGCACCGAGCCCATCAAGGAACTCGACTACACCACCGACGCCTTCGGCCGCGAAGCCTGCGCCTACATCGAGCGCCACCGCACTCAACCGTGGTTCCTCTACCTCGCCTTCAACGCCGTCCACACGCCGATGCACGCCACCGATACGCGCCTGAAAAAATTCGCACACATCGCCGACGAGCGTCGCCGCACCTACGCCGCGATGATGTCCGCGCTGGACGACAACATCGGCCAGGTCCGCGCCAAACTCGCCGCGACCGGTCAGGAGCAAAACACGCTCGTCTTTTTCATCAGTGACAATGGCGGCCCCACGATGAAGGGCGTGACGATCAACGGCTCGGACAACGCTCCGCTTCGTGGCAGCAAGCGCACCACGCTCGAAGGCGGTATCCGCGTGCCGTTCGTCGTCTCTTGGCCCGGTCACGTGAAGCCCGGCGTGTTCGACCCACCCGCGATTCAGCTCGATCTCCACGCCACCGCGCTCGCCGCCGCCGGCATCGGCGCCAAACCGGAGTGGAAACTCGAGGGCATCAATCTCCTCCCTTTCCTCGGCGGCGCGCAGGCCGGCCCACCCCACGCCGCCCTTTACTGGCGCCTCGGCGAGCAGATCGCCATTCGTGCCGGCGACTTCAAGCTCGTCCGCTACGACCTCAATGCCGACACCAACACCGGCGCCCGCAGCCAAGGCGTGACCACCGCCAAACTCTACAACCTCCGCGCCGACCTCGCCGAAACCAATGACCTTGCCGCCGCATTCCCCGATAAGGTCCGTGAATTGCAGATGCAGTGGGACCGCTGGAACGCCGCAAACGTCAAACCTCTCTGGGGGGCCGGCGCGGGCGACGACGACGGCCCGGAACCGGGCGCCGGCGGAAAGAAGAAAAAGCAAAAGGCCACGCCATGAAGTCTCTTCGGTTGCTCCAGTTCCTCTCCTTTGCTCTGGCCGGAGTTTCCGTGGCCGCCGCGGAACGCTCCCCCGTCAAACCCAACGTCATCGTCATGGTGGTCGACGACCTCGGCTGGGGCGACGTGAGCTGCCTGAACAAAGGCGCGGTCAAAACTCCCAACATCGACCGCCTTGCCCAAACCGGCGTGCGCTTCACCTCCGGCTACGCCACCGCGCCCCTCTGCGGCCCCGCCCGCGCCGGCATCTTCAGCGGCGTCTACGGTCAGCGCTTCGGTTTCGTGGACAACGGCGGAGGCATCCCCGTCACCCAGCCCCTCTTCCCCGGTGTCCTGCGCGCGGCCGGCTACCGCACGGCTCTTATCGGCAAATGGCACAGCACTGGTCCGATGCCTCACGCCCGCGGGATTTTCGATGAAACCCTCTGTTCGCCCGTGTCGAGCCCTTTCATCGACTACCACCATCCGAAACTCGCCCGTAACGGCGTGATCGAGACCAGCGACGAATACAGCACCGATCTCTTCGCTCGCGAGGCCGTCGCCTTCATTGATCGAAACAAATCCCAACCCTTCTCGCTCACGGTCACCTTCAACGCCCCGCACATCCTGCGGGTCGTCAAAAACGCCCAGCTCATCCGCCAGGATTACGACGAGGCCGTGGCTGCCGGGAAAATCCTCGACATCCCCAAGGTCCCCATGGCCCGCCCCGGTGAGGCCGCAAACTACGCGTCACAGTTTCCCGGTGACACCGCCCGCGCCGACACCGTCGCGACCATCGCCGCCCTCGACGAAGCCGTCGGCCGCATCCTCGACAAACTCCACGCCACCGGCCTCGACCGAAAAACCATCGTCTTCTTCGTCGGCGACAACGGCGGCCACCCCGAGAACCGCAGCGAGAGTCTCCCACTCCGTGACTACAAGTGGTCGCTCTACGAAGGTGGCATCCGCGTGCCGTTCCTCGCCACCTACCCCGGCGTCTTCCCCGCCGGCCTCGAATTCAACCATCCCGTCAGCACCCTCGATATCTTCGCCACCGTGGCCGCGCTCACCGGCACCCCGCCGCCCGCCCGCCTTGACGGCGTCAATCTCACCCCGCACCTCACTGCACCCAAGCCCTCCGCCCCGCACGATACGCTGTTCTTCAGCATGAGCGGCTACGGCTCCGTTCGCCGCGGCCCTTGGAAACTCCTCCTCGCCCCCGACGGCGCGCCCGCCCTCTTCGACCTCGCCCAGGACAAAGAGGAAAAACACGACCGCGCCGCCATAGAAACCAAGCTCGTGCAATCCCTGATCGCCGAGTGGAAGTCCTGGCACGCTCAAATGCCCGTCCCGACGCCGGCCACCAAGAAATCGAAATGACCGAGCGAGCGACACCCGCGATCGATCTGCGCGTGAGGTCACCCAACACTCACAAGCCGAAAAGTTGCCGCTCAACCAACGGAGAGTCTGAGTAAGGATAGGAATATTTTATTGGTAAGAAAATTCTCCAAATCACCAAGCACACGTCTCCGCCGAACACCCAAGGCCGGCCACTCGAGATTGCGGATTTCACGCGGGAGTGTCGGGACCTCCGGGCCCGACGGTTTGGGCCGGCTATTTCGCGTCAGCCCGGCCCGCAGATCCCTGTCTACCACCGTTCGCAGAACGCCTACCCATCTGGTGACGTTGGTCTGGCCTGGGTGAACTCCTTGTCCGGCCCCCTCCGCACCGCTGCTCCATCGATCACCCAGTGAGAGCAAAGGCCGGCTCGTTCTCCAAAAATCTTCCTACCCAAATTCAGGAACCCGCGCCGGGCTTACGCGAACGATTGTGATCAGCGCACCGGAACCCCGGCGCTCGTCGCTCGCTCTTGACCTCAAAATTTCGGCGCCCGTTTACTTTCAGCTTCAGCCTTGGCCTTCAACAGCGCGAAGCGCCGCTCCAATATCGGATGCGTGCGCGTGAGCTCGTTTTTGGAAGAGTTGGGAGGCGAGGTTGCTTACGCGCGTTTTGAATTTGCCTTCAACCAGTCCGCGTAGGCCGTTTCGGTCATCTCACCGGCAGCCAGCGCCAGCGTGCGCAGAGCGGCGTCCACCTCGGTTGCCTGAAATCTGTAGCCATTCAGCTCAATAAAAAGCACCGCCACGACAAAGCCTGCGCGTTTGTTGCCGTCAATGAACGGATGATTCTTTACAAGGCCGAAAGCATAGCTGGCCGCGAGTTCAAACAAACTCGGTTTACCGTAGGCGTAGAGATTCTGCGGTTTGCCCAGCGCCGAATCCATTAGTCCCTCGTCACGTACGCCGGTCGAACCGCCGAACTGCGCCAACGACTGCTCGTGCAACAGCAGCACCACCTCCCGCAAGACCCACGTTGGCTCTTTCATTTGGCGAGCTCACGCAGGGTGTGGCGATATCGCTTCATTACATCCTGCACCACGTCCATCTGGCGTGCGACCTCCGCCTTGTGCGGACTCATCCGCAGGCTGCCATCCGGCCCTTCCGTCACCGACACCGTGTCGCCCTCGCCGGCGTTCAAGTGCGCCAGCGCCTCTTTCGGCAACACGATGCCCACCGAGTTGCCCACCTTGCGTAATTTCAATTCGAGAATCATGCGGCCACCGTGCCTACAAATGTTATAACGTCAAGCCAGGTGGCCTGCATCGAGCGTGGTGAAGAACCTTCGAACCGCATACCAACCTCGCTTGATTGCTGAGCTTTCGGTCGATCCGCCATTTTGAGGGAGAGCAACAACGCAAGCTCCTCGAAGTAGTCGCGGTAAGACAGGCCTTCATCCCGCAGGATGCTCCAGGACTTCCACGGCCTTTGAACGAGAGCGGTGGAGTTGCTCACTTTTTTCTCGGCAAAAGTTTCCGCAAACGCCGTGTGGCTTCAGCCCGGTCAATCTCACTCGCCGCCACCGCCAAGGTCAGATCTTCCCACTCTGGCCCGTCGGACTTTGGTTCGATTCCGTTCAAGCGCAGAAAAACGACGCACGCGCCCAGTGCCGCCCGTTTATTGCCATCGATGAACGGATGATTCTTGCAGAGATAAAACAGATACGCCGCCGCGACTTCGGCGATATCATGATAAGGTGAACCGCCGCCAAAGCTGGCCTGTGGCGCGGCCACCGCTGACTCCAGCAACGTCATTTCGCGCACGCCCTCCGCGCCTCCGAAACGGGTAATGGCTTCTGTCTGAATCTCCCGCACGATCTCCACGGTGAGATGGAAACAATTTTCCGCCGTGGCGCTCATGCCAGCTTCTTCATTGTTCGCGCGTAATCCTTCATCGTCGCCTTGATGACCTTCGAGACCTCCTCACGCGACGGCTTGGGATGCAGCGGCGTCAGCGTGATCGTGCCGCCCTCGTGGACCTCCACGTTCACCTGGTCGCCGGCCTTCAAGTGTGCCAAGTCCATCAACGCGGCGTCGAACATCAACCCCTGCGAGTTGCCAATCTTTGAAATCGTTTTGACCATGATGTTAAACTATGTTTTACGGGTGTTTCTGTCAAGCCAGCTGTCCGATGAAGGCACGCTGGAGGTTGGCGGACATCCCAAAAGGCCGAAACCGCTCGGCGCCGCTGACCGCCAACGCTGGCTAATCCTCCACGTCTCAACCCAGGGTATCGAGCTGGCGGGAGATCAGATCGATTTCCTGATCGAATAGAATCCGCAAACCGCGACCTTCGACGGCGTAGCCGACATTTTTGGAGTTCACCACCGCGACCGACCCGCAGATTTATTCATCCACCCACCAGCCGGGCTAGCACGCCGCGGGTGGTAGACTTTTGACGAGGATCGCCGGGGGGGATGCGCGGAGTTAGTTCGGATTGTAGGTGGCGCGGGCGTGTACGTGGAGGAGCGGGAGCTGGCAGGACTGAAACACTCCGTCGACAAACGCATTCCGTTTTTGGCGGTCTTCGGTGTTGTGCGAGCTGTCGTCGAGTTCCACGCCGGCCAGCGGTTTCAGGTCGCTCGTGCGAATCAACAGGAAGTCGACATGCTTTTGGTTGATACGATTGCGCGCACGGGTGCGGCGGGAGGCGTCGAGGCCTTTGCGCGTCGTGCACACATCGCCGAGCCGCACCTTGACCAGATACCCGACGTCCTCGGGGAGCAGCGGCTCAAACACGCCGAGAAAAGAGCGCTCGGCGGGGGAGAGAATCGCGGCCTGCAGGGTGTAGTCGTTGGCATCGCCGGGGCCCGCGTCAGGAGCGGTTGCGCCGAGCTTTTGTTTGAGAAAGATCATCGCGATGGCGGCGATGACCAACACGACGACGAGGATAATCAGCAGGTTTGGCATAAATTACAGGCGAGCCGACGGCCCCGATCTGTTCGCGTGACGCGCGTCATCAAGACCAGCAAGATGCTCGCGGAGGATTTGGCGTTCGGCCGGGGAAAGCCCGGGCAATGCGGCGATGATCTTGCCGAGCGCACGTGACATTGGCGGAGGCGCGGGGCGCACGTGCAGCGGTGCGAATGGATCGCGGCGGTGCCATGCCGGCGTGATGATGAAGCCGCCCGTGATGTCACCATAGGATTGGAAAGAGCCATGGACGAAGGTTTGGGCAGCGATGGCGCAGAGGGTGGCGTCGACTTCGTCGATGTTGCTCAGGCCGGTTTCGTCGATGCCGGCCTGCGCAAGGAGGGCGCGGCGCACGCGGTTCTTTTCTTTGGCGGAGACGATTTGACCGGCGAGGGCACAAGCAACGGCTTGCGGAAAGGATTCAATCGCGACTGCGGACCTGTTTGCCTGCCCGAGATAAAGCGGATGAGTGGAGGCGAGCGCCTGAAACATCTCCATGCCGGCAAACATCCACGTGAAGAACGCATGGCCTCGTGCCCGGACTTCCGTCGGAGTGGAGAAACTGGTGATGCGAACCTGTGCCATTTCGCGCTCCGCCAGTCGTGCCTGCGTGCCTGTGCGCCACCGGCATGGCGCATCCACTGCGACGACCGTGGCCCCCTGCTCTTTGCACCAACTCGCAATCACCGCCGCGCTGCGCGACGCGGTCTTCGCCACCACACCGCGTCTGGAAATCGCCACAGCGTGAAAGCCCTTGGCCGGACCTCCCACGTCGACACCTGCAACAAGAGATAGTTCACTCACCCTCGTCGAAGTAGTTTTGGTCGATTTCGAAGAGTTTGAATTCATGCGCGACGCGGACGCCGATCTTATGTCGGACCATCAGGTCGATAAGCATCTTTCCATCGACCAGCACGACTTTGGTCGTCGACCCTCTCTTATCAAATTCATGCGCGGACGCCGCGAACGAACTTGTAGTGATGAAAATTCCTTTAGTCACGCCCTGGCCGGCAAGTGACCCAATGAAAGCCTGCACCTCATTGCGGACGACCGGGCGATCAGGACGGTATTTCTTTGCCTGCACCATGACCTGATCGAGTCCAAGCGCATCTTGGTTAATGCGTCCGTCGATGCCCTCGTCACCTGATTGCCCAAGGTGCTCGGCGGCGTCTCCCTCGACCCACCGTATCCCATCGCCAGCAGAACATCCAAGACAAGTTCTTCGAAGAACCTGGGCGTTTGATCCACAATAGTCTGGAGCAGGCGACCGCGCAGCTCGGCTTCAAGAGAGCGCACTTCCCGGGTGATTATTTCATGCGGAGTGGCCGTTTCATCAGTCAGCGCCAAACTAGGTTCAACAACCGGGGCATACTCTTTTTGCCGCCTCCAAGCGGTCCCGGCCGCCCAAGCTTCGATATATCCGGGAATTGTCTTTAGGTCCGCGTCACGAATCGAGCCTTGGTGTCTTCCCAAAAAATTCCGTCCGAATTGGGTGGCTTGATACGTCTTTGGCGCGATCTTGGCAATCAACCCCGCCTTGGTAAGAAAAGTCATCGCCCAGCCTGTGCGGTTATGGATCGTCGTATCGCCTCCAGCCAGCTTTTGGGCGACCTCGTCTGCTGTGAGACCGTATAAGCTTATCATCGCCTACGTCGCTGTTCGCCGGTTGATTGGTTGCTTTACCGCCAGTTCCAGAACCGGCCCCATTAGCTTGTCAAAAGTTGGTATACTCATGGGCAGGCTTTCATTGAGGTCCCCGATAGTCAGGCTCGCGCCCAGTCTGCGCAATGACTGTTGACTGCATCACAGGAAAATTCTCCCCTCCGCGTAATTTTCTGTCGGTGAATTCAAAAACCGCTACCGCCCTTTTCCCCCAGCCTACTCGCTAGGCACCGGCCGATCCCAGGATCTACCCTCGGGGAATTCTCAGAACTTCCCGCTTCACCTCGGCGCGGACTTGGTCACGTTTTCTTCATGCCCCTTTGCTTTCGTTTGCCCGCCGCTTTCGTCCTTGGTCTCGGTCTGATTTCCCTGTTCCCGTCCGCCCTCGCCGCTTTCCCGACGCCGACGAACAATCAGCAAATCACCGACCAACCGCTCTCCGATCCCGCGACCTTGATCGCCCAGATGCACCTGCCGCCCGGGTTCAAGGCCACGCTCTTCGCCGCCGAGCCTGATGTCCAAAACCCCATCGCCATGTGCTGGGATGAGCGCGGTCGCCTGTGGATCGCGGAGAACTACACCTACTCCGACAACCAGGAGCGCTTCGATCTCAAGCTCCGTGATCGCATCATTATTTTCGAGGACACCGACAACGACGGGCGTTTCGATAAGCGCACCGTTTTCGCCGACGATCTCCAGATGCTCACCAGCATAGAACGCGGCTTCGGCGGCGTGTATGCGATGTGCCCGCCACACCTTTTGTTCATCCCAACCGTAGGCGACCAACCCAGCGGCCCGCCGCAAATTCTGCTCGACGGTTTCAGCACCACGGCCGCCAGCCGGCACACCTTTGCCAACGGTTTGAAGTGGGGCCCGGATGGCTGGCTCTACGGTCGCGTCGGTATCAGCAGCACGAGTTGGGCGGATGTCCCCGGCACTCCGCAGGACAAACGCTCTCCCACCGCCGGCGGAATTTGGCGCTACCACCCGACGAGGAAAATTTACGAGCCCTACTGCCACGGCACCACCAACCCTTGGGGCATGGATTGGGATGAGCACGGCGAAATGTTTTTTATCAATACCGTCATCGGCCACCTTTGGCACGGCATCCAAGGCGCTCACTTCAAGCGCATGCACGGCGACGATCCCTACCCGCGCATCTACGAACTCATCGACCAACACGCCGACCACTACCATTGGGATAGCGGTGAAGTTTGGACCGATGTGCGCAAACTCGGCGTCACCGCGGCTTCGTCCCGCGTCGGCGGCGGCCATGCGCATGTCGGCCTGATGATTTACCAAGGCACCAATTTCCCGCCCGAATATCGTGGCCAAGTCTTCACCACCAATCTCCACGGTCGCCGCGTGAACATCGACCACCTCGAACGCCAGGGCAGCGGCTACGTCGGCCAACACGCCCCGGACTTTATGACCACCGACGACCCGTGGTTTCGCGCGATTGAAATCCAGGCGGGGCCCGATGGCGGCGTGTATATCCTCGATTGGAGCGACATCGGCGAATGTCACGAAAACGACGGCGTCCACCGCACCTCCGGTCGCATCTACAAAATCACTTACGGCGACGCGACGCGGCCCAAGGAAACCGATCTCACGAAACTCACCGACGCCCAACTCGTCGCCCTCCAGACCAGCCCCAACGAGTGGCTCGTGCGCATGGCTCGCTGGGAACTCCGCGAACGCGCCCGGAAACAGCACGGTCTGCCCGCAGTCACCGCACTGCTCCGCGATCAGTTCGCGACTGCTCCCACCGCCGCGAAGCAGCTGACCGCGTATTGGACGCTCGCACAAATTTCCGCGTTCACCTCCGACGCCAACGCTCCCGTCGCTCCCCTGCTCGCAGCGATGCGCGCCAGCCCGAACGAACATCTTCAGCGCTGGGCCGTCGCCTCCACGCCCGCCACCGCGCAAAACACCGCGAGCCCTTTCCTCCGCCTCGCCCGCGCCTCCACGCTACCCTCGCTCGCGCCCGGGGCTCGCGCCCAACTCGCCGAGCTCCTGCTTACGCACGCCGAAGACGCCACCGATCATAATCTCCCGCTCCTCTATTGGTCCGGCATCCGCGATCTCGCCCCGGCTCAGCTCGTCGCCCTCGCACCGGCGTGCCGCATCCCGCTCGTGCGTCAGTTTATTGCCCGCCGCGTGACGGAAGACATCGATCAGGCTCCCGCTCCGCTGAACACACTACTCGCGCTCAACGCCGCAGGACTCGCGGCCGACATTCTGCGCGGGATGAGCGATACTCTCCGCGGTTGGAGCAAGGCGAAGCAGCCAGCCGCCTGGGACGCCTTCGCCGCCCGCGTCACTGCGCTCAACCAAGACGCGTTAACGAAATCGTTGCGCGATCTCGAAGTGCTCTTCGGCAGCGGCCGCGCCCTTGCCGAAGTCCGCGCCATCGCTCTCGACAACAAGGCCAGCTCGGACAATCGCCGCGCTGCCCTGCGCACGCTGATCGAAGCCAAGTCCTCCGACCTGCGCAAAGTCTGCGAATCGCTAATCGGCATACCCGCTCTGAGTGTCGCCGCGATTCAAGGTCTCGCTGCGTTCGACGATTCCGCCGCTGCCGACCGCATCATCGGGCGTTACAAGAATCTCTCGCCGCACGAGCGGCCGGCGGCCCTCGCTGTCCTCGTGTCGCGACCAACATTTGCCCGCGTCCTCCTCAACCACATCGAGAGCCCCGTGGAAAAAATCGTCATCCCCCGCGTCGACCTCACCCCGGTCCTCGCGCGCCAGATCCGGAGTTTCCATGATGTCGCGCTCACGCAAAAACTCGCCGGGGTCTGGGGCGAAATCCGCGAATCCTCCGCCGACCAACAGCAACTCATCGCGACCCTCAAAGCGAAGCTCACCCCCGAGTTCATCCACGCCGGCGATGCGAGTCAGGGTCGCGCCATCTTCGCGAATCTGTGCGGCGCCTGCCACAAGCTCTACGGTGAAGGCAACACGCTCGGCCCGGATCTGACCGGCAGTGGCCGTCACGATATTGGTTACCTCATCGAAAACATCGCCGATCCGAGCGCCGTCGTCTCTGCAGACTATCTCCTCAATGTCGTCACCCTGCAGGACGGCCGCATCCTCAACGGCACCATCGCCGCGAAATCGGATCGCACGCTCACCCTCAAATCGGTCGGCAGCGAAACCACCGTCGACCGCAGCGAGATTGTGAAGCAGGAACAACTCCCCGTAAGCATGATGCCGGAGGGCTTGCTCAGCGCCTTGACCGAAAATCAGGTCCGCCACCTCTTTGCCTACCTTCAAACCACCGCGCAAGTGCCGCTGCCAAAATAGTCCGATCCAAAATCTGCCCATGCTCCGCTCCCTCACCTCACTCACCGGTCTGAGTATTTTCGCGCTCCTATCGCACATCGCGCATGCCGCCGCGCCCGCGAAACCCCTCAACATCGTCGTGCTCTACGCGGACGACTGGCGCTTCGATACATTGGGCTGCGCCGGCAATCCCGTCGTCAAAACGCCCAACCTCGACCGTCTCGCGAAAGAGGGCATGCGCTTCACGCATAACTGTGTCACGACCGCGATTTGCGGCGTGAGTCGTGCCACGCTGTTCACCGGCCAGTGGATGTCGCGCCACGGCAATCCGGCGTTCGCCATGTTCACCACCCCTTGGTCGGAAACCTATCCCGGTCTCCTGCGCGCGAACGGCTATCACGTCGGCCACATCGGCAAATGGCACAACGGCACGTTTCCCAAGGAAAATTTCGATTTCGGCCGTTCCTACAGCGGCACGCATTGGATCAAGGAAGCCGACGGCACGAGAATCCACGTCACGCAGAAAAACGAAAACGACGCCCTTGAATTTCTCCGCACCCGCCCCACCGACAAACCGTTCGTCCTCACCCTCGCGTTCTTCGCCACCCACGCCGAGGACCAGCATCCGCTCCAGTATCTCCCGCAGCCCGCGAGTATGGAGCTCTACAAGGACGTCACCATTCCAGTGCCGAAGACTTCGACGGACGAGTATTTCAAGCGACTGCCGCCGTTCATCGCCAACGAGCAGAACGAGGGCCGTGTCCGCTATCACTGGCGTTTCGATACACCGGAAAAATACCAGACGATGATGAAGAACTACTATCGTCTCGCCACCGAGGTTGACGCCACGTGTGGCCGCGTGCTCGAGGCGTTGCGCCAGCAAGGCGTGCTCGAAAACACGCTCGTGATCTTCACCGGCGACAACGGCTACTTCCACGCCGAGCACGGCCTGGCCGACAAGTGGTATCCCTACGAGGAGAGCATCCGGACGCCGCTGATCGTGCGCGATCCGCGCATGCCCGCCGCCCAACGCGGCCAGACCAACGACGACTTCACGCTTAACGTCGACCTCGCCCCGACCTTTCTCGCCGCCGCCGGCGTCGCCGCTCCCGCGCGCATGCAGGGCCGCGATCTTGCTCCACTCTACCTCGCCGCGCAGGCCCCCGCGTGGCGCACCGAGTTTTTCTACGAGCACGCCACCATCAAAAACATCAACTTTATCCCTTCGTCCGAGGCGCTCGTGCGCAAGGACGTGAAGTATCTTTATTGGCCCGACTTCAAACATGAGGAGCTCTTCAACCTCAAAGCCGATCTCGCCGAGACCCATAACCTCGCACCCGCGCCCGACCAGGCAAAACTTTTGGCGAATCTTCGCACCCGTTTTGCGGAGCTCAAAGCCGCCGCTAAATAGGCTGCGCCCCTCCTTGGGCGACGACGTGCCATGGGCTTTCCAACCCATGTCTGAGTGCAGGACACTGGCTGCGGCCACCCGGCTCCGGCGCCCAACAGATCGCTTGTGCAGGGCCAGATCCGCCTCTACCTCATCCGTCCTCCTCGTGGCCTCTTCCTTTTCACGCCGTCCCTTGATTCGTTTACTTCCATCCGACCGGACTGGTTCACCCGCGCTGCGGATGGGGATCGGCGCCTGCCTTGCAGTCATCGGAGTTGCATTCGCGCTGATGGGTTGCGGACGCTCCTCATCGAGCGGCGCGGCCAGCGCCACGCCAACCGTCGCCCAGGCGGTGAAGCAAACCTCGGAGTCTTGCCAGAATTGCCACCCCGGCCAATTCGCTTCGTGGGTCAACACCGATCACGCCCTCGCCAATCGTCGCATCGATCCCGTCCGCGATCAGGCGGCTTTCTCGGGAAAAAAATCGATCGCCGACGGTGGCTCCCGTTTTGACATCAGCTGGGAACAGAACCACCCCACGATGGCTCCGCCCGCCGCCCCCTCTTCTCCCGCCACGGCCGCCATCACCCGTTCCCCTGATTTGATGCTGGGGAATTTACCGATCCGACAGCCATTGATTCCGGCGGCGGGCGGACGCTGGCAGCCGACCGACCTAGCCTACGATCCCACCCGGAAGGACTGGTTTAACGTCTTCGGCCAGGAGGGCCGCCAACCAGGCGAGTGGGGTCATTGGACTGGCCGCGGGATGAATTGGAATTCGATGTGCGCGCACTGCCACATGACTGGCTACCAAAAAAACTACGATGCCGCGACCGACAGCTACGCCTCCACCTGGGTCGAACACGGCGTCGGCTGCATTCAGTGCCATGGGCCACTGGCTGATAAGCACCATGATCGCGGCGCGAACAAAAACTCGACTCGCCCTCCCTTCAACGGCGACCGGCAAAAGGTGATGCACACGTGTGTGCCTTGCCACGCCCGCAATGAGCAACTGACCGCCGACTTCCAACCCGGTGACAACTACCACGACCACTATCGCGTGACGCTGCCGGTGGAGTCGTCCGTCTACTACCCCGACGGCCAACAGCGTGACGAAGACTTCAACTGGACCTCCGTGCTGCTTAGTCGCATGGGTCACGCCGGCGTCACCTGCCTCGACTGCCATGATCCGCACACGAACAAGACGATCCTCCCCGCCAGCGACAATTCGCTCTGTCTCCAGTGTCATGCGACGCCGGGTCGCCCCCAGCCCAACGGCACCCGTGCCACCCCGATCGATCCACTCTCCCATTCGCATCACGTCGCCGGCAGCGTGGGCAACCAATGCATCTCGTGCCACATGCCGACCACCACCTACATGCAGCGCTCGCCGCGCCATGATCACGGTTGGATTCGTCCCGATCCGTTGCTGACGAAAGAACTCGGCATCCCCAACGCCTGCAACCGTTGCCACACCGACAAACCGACCGACTGGGCGATCCAAATTACCGACGCGTGGTTCGGCGCCAAACTCGATTCGCACCAGCGCGCCCGCACCCGCGCGATCGCCGCTGCGCAGGCGCACCAACCCGCCGCCCCCTCCGCGTTGCTGGCCGTCCTCGCCAAGGAAGACGTGCCTGCCTGGCGTGCGACCTTGCTGGATCTTCTGATCCCTTTTGAGCGCACCGCGCCCATCATCACCGCCGCTCAGACCGCCCTCACGGCCCGCGATCCGTTGGAGCGCGCTGCCGCCGTCCGGCTCCTCTCCGGCCACGAGGCGTCGCATGACCGCATCCACACGATGCTCGCGGACCCCGTGCGACTCGTGCGTCTCGATGCCGCGTGGGCACTCGCCCCCGAGTTACTCGCGAACTCACCGTCCCGCCGCGAACTCGACGCCTATTTCGCTTTGTCGCTCGATCAACCCGGCGGCCAACTGCGTCTTGGGCAGGATTTCGCCAACCGCAACCAATACGCCGCCGCCGAAAAAGCGATGAAGCTCGCCGCGCAGTGGGACCCGAACTCTCCCGGCATCTACGAAGCGCTCGGTTTTGTGCACAACGCCCAGCGCTCGGCCCAACCCGCCGCCGCCGCATTTTTCCGCGCCGCCCAACTGCAACCCAACGATGCTCCCTCCGCCTATCGCGCCGCACTCGCGTTCGCCGAAGCCGCGCAGCCCGCCGATGCCGAGATGGCCTTCCGGCTCGCCTTGGAACGCGACCCTCGCTTCGACCGCGCGTGGTATAATCTCGGGCTCCTCCTTGCTCAGGCCAACCGTCTGTCTGAATCGGTCGAAGCCCTGCGAAAAGCCGAAGCCCTGGCGCCCTCCGGCGCCGACTATCCCTACGCCCTCGCGACCGTTCTCCTCCGGAGCGGCGACAAGTCCGGCGCGCAAGCAGCCGCCCGGCGCGCCCTCGCCGCCGATCCGGCTCACACTGCTGCGCGTCAACTGCTTGAGGCGCGCTAACAGAGCGAGCGCGGTAGCGTTGTTCCGCCTCGTGGCGGCCAACCCAGCGCCATCAGCGATCATCGCCATCGTTTCGGTCGTCAACTCCGCGCTCAGCGTTTTTCACGATTCCCGATCAACCGGATGATCGTCGGAAAAAAGCTCGCAAAGCCTTCGCTTGAATCATCGCTTTAAGGCCGGCTAAACCTCTCATGTTCTCATTCTCAGCGCGCCACGCTCTCGGGAGGTTTGTTTCCTGCCTCAAACCGCGGTTCTTCCTCATCGCAATCGGCATCACCAGGGTCAGCGCCCAAACCTCTGCGACGTCCTACGCGTGGTCCACCTACCCCACTGCGGAGACACGTCTGTTCTTTCCGACCGGAGTGGCGGTCGATCCGGTCGGCAACGTCTACGCCTCCCTCATTGCAGACCACTCTTTGGTCAAGATCGCAGCGAACGGCACGGTCTCCACGCTGGCTGGTTTGGCGGGAGCAAAAGCAACGACCGACGGGATCGGCGCTGACGCACGATTTAGCGAGCCACAAGGTATCGCCATCGACGGCACCAGCACCCTCTACGTCGCGGAGTTCGGAAGTTCGACGATCCGAAAAATCTCTCCTTCCGGCAATGTGCTTACCCTGGCCGGTCTCGCCGGTGTGCGGGGGAAAAACGATGGTCCCCCGGGAACCAACCGCTTCTCGTCTCCACGCGGCGTAGCCGTCGACCGAATCGGCAATGTCTACGTTACCGACTCGGGAAACAGCGCAATCCGGCTCATCACCTTGGACAACCACGTGCAAACGGTGTCGGGCGGGACGTTTGGAACACGTGACAGTGTGGGCACCATCGCGCAATTTATGATGCCGTGGGGCATCGCGATTGATTCGGCCGGCAATATCTTTGTGACTGATACGTCCGCGAACACGGTGCGGAAAATTGCCGCCCTGTCCCGCATCTCCACCACAATCGCCGGCACCGCCGGGACCAAGGGCAGCGCCGATGGCACGGGAACCGCCGCGCGCTTTTATGAGCCCACCGGCCTCGCGATCGACGCGGCCGGCACGCTCTTTCTCACTGACACGCAGAATCACACGATTCGTCGCATCGGGTCCGACGGACAAGTGACCACCATCGGCGGTCGCCCCGATGCCCCCGCCGGAGCCGACAGCGGAATCGGCAGCGCCGCCACCTTCATCTCGCCCTACGCCATCACGGTGACGAGCAACGGCACAATCTTCGTCGCCGACAACCAGGGGATTCGGCGCGGCGAACCCGTGCGGGCGCCAGCCATTTCTACCCAGCCCGTCGGACTCACCGTGCGAGAAGGAGCCACCGCGACGCTGACCGTCACTGCGTCGGGCGCACCGAGCCCGGCCTACCAATGGCGGCTCGACGGCATCCCCGTCGAAGACGCGAAGTCCGCGACGCTTACGCTCACCCCGGTTCGCGCGTGGCACGCCGGCGCCTACACCGTCGTCGTCACCAACTCGCTCGGGTCGGTGACCAGCTCCGTCGCGAACCTCGTCGTAAATTCCCCGCCCAACTTCAGCGTTCCGCCGCAACCCGCCCTTATCGCTCCCGATGGAAACGCGAAGTTGTCCGCCACCGCCAGCGGCGTCGGACCGTTCTCCTACCAATGGCTGCGCAACGGAGTGTCCGTGGTCGGCGCGACCAACGCCACGCTCGTCACGGACCTCTTCGGCAGCTACGCGCTCGCCGCCACCAACGCGTTCGGGACCAGCACCAGTGGAACCGTGCGGGTCGAGTTTCCGAACCGGTTGATCAATCTTTCGACCAGCACCAATGTGGGCGGCCCCGGAGGCAACACATTGATTTCCGGAATCGTCGTCGCAGGCCCGCCTGGTGTGACCAAGCGGTTGTTGATACGCGCAGTGGGCCCAGGCCTCACTGATTTCGGCGTGCCCAATGTATTGGCGCAGCCTGTAGTGTCGCTCTTCGATCAAAATGGCGCGCTCATCGCCAGGAACAGCGGCTGGGCCACGAACCCACTTTCGGTTTACAATGATATTGCCGAGACGGCGTCCACCGTAGGGGCCTTCCCGCTCGCCCCAGGCAGCGGTGACTCCGCTCTTCTCGTCTACGTAGCACGTGGAAATTACTCCGTCTCCGTCGAATCTAAAAACGCTGGCATTGCCGGACGAAGTCTCGTGGAGGTCTATGAAGTAGCCGAGGACACTGCCCGACTCACGAATCTCTCCACGCGCAGCCAAATCGGACCCGGCGCAGAATTGACCGTCGGCTTTATCACCGACGGAAAGGTATCACCCAAGGTGCTTGTCCGTGCGATCGGGCCGGGTTTGGAACAGTTTGGCGTCTCCGGCGTATTAAAGCGCCCGAGCCTCAAGATTTTCCGCGGTAGCCGCTTGATCGCCACCAACGCCGGTTGGACCAACGTTTCCAATCCCAGCGAAGTTGAACAGACAGCCATCGCCGTCGGAGCCTTCCCCTTGGCCCGCACGGCCGCCGATTCGGCAGTGTTACTCACGCTCAGCGCCAATGAAGGTTACACGGCGGAGGTCAGCAGTGCAGACGGCGCGCCCGGTGCGGCGCTCGTGGAGATTTATCAGGTTCCCTAGACCCCGACCATGGGAAGCGCAAAAACGACCGCGCCAATCAGATCCTAGGCGCCCGTCGCGCCGGATGAACGGCTCAAGAAAATCAACGCTGCGCAAAGCCAAATTCTGAGGACTAAGCGCTCCGGAGGGGCATCGAAAAAAAGCAAAGGACGCCCCGCTGAATCAGAGTTATGCGAGGAGGCTGCAGAATTCCAGCTGAGTGGCGCCGTCAGGTAAGCGCCGGGGAGCACAGTGCTTAGCGTCGTTGTCATTCGCCTTGCCGCCCGTCGGACCGGGACGCATAAGCCCATCCTCTGACGATGAATATCCATCCGACCAAAGACGCTTTCGTGGGCCTTGCCGCCCAAGGCAATGTCATTCCCGTTTACACGGATCTGATGGCCGATTTCGAAACTCCGGTCTCGGCGTATGCCAAGCTCAAGGAGGCCGGCCCCTCCTATTTATTTGAGTCGGTTGAAGGCGGCGAGAACCTCGCCCGCTACAGTTTTATCGGCTGCCGTCCCCGTAAAATCTTTATCTGTGGTCCCGACACGACCGAAATTCGCGTCGCCGGCATGCCCGTCACGAACGTCCCCACTCCGCGCGATCCACTGGCCCTTATCGAGGAAGAAATGCGCGGCTACAAGTCGGTCGCACTCCCCGGCCTGCCCCGGTTTACGGGGGGCGCCGTGGGCTTCGTCAGCTACGAATACGTCACCCGCATCGAGCCTTCGGTTCCGGCGGCTCCCAAAAACGAATTGGGCACGCCACTCTTGTATTTCGTATTGTCGGACTCGTTGCTCATTTTTGATCGGGCCAAGCAAACGCTGCGCCTGTGCGTCAACGCCCACGTCCGTGATAACAACGCTGGGGCCGCCTACGAAGCCGCAGTCGCCGAACTCCGCGCGCTCTACGCCCTCCTCCGTCAGCCCCGCGAACTGGCGCCCGCGCCGCTCATCGATCCACCAACACTCACCGTGCCTCCGGGCAACTTCACCAAGGAGTGCTTCGAAAAAGTAGTCGATGACGGCAAGGAATACATCCGGTCCGGCGATATTATTCAGTTCGTGCCGTCGCAGCGCTTTACCCGCGAGTTTACCCAGTCCCCGCTGGATCTCTATCGCGCCCTGCGCACGGTGAATCCCTCACCTTACATGTTTATTTTGGAGGTCGGCGATTTCTCCATCGTCGGTGCGTCGCCCGAAGTCCACGTGCGGTTGACCGATGGCTTGGTCGAAATTCGCCCGATCGCCGGCACCCGCAAACGCGGCGCCACCCACGCCGAGGATCTCGCCTTGGAGAAGGAACTGCTGGCCGACGAAAAAGAGCGGGCCGAGCACCTCATGCTCGTCGATCTGGCGCGCAACGACATCGGTCGCGTTTGCCAATACGGCAGCGTCAAGGTGCCCGAAATGATGGTGATCGAACGCTACTCACATGTCATGCATATCGTGTCGCAGGTCGAGGGGCAGATCGCACCCGATAAGACGGCTTATGACCTGATGCGAGCCACGTTTCCCGCCGGCACGGTAAGCGGCGCACCCAAAATCCGCGCCATGCAAATCATCGCGCAATACGAGCCCTCCCAGCGCGGATTCTATGCCGGCGCGCTCGGCTATTTCGGCTACGACGGCAACAGCGACACGTGTATTATGCTCCGCACGGCGCTGCTGAAGGACGGCCTGATTCATATTCAAGCGGGTGCCGGAGTCGTCGCCGATTCCGTGCCGAGCGCCGAGTATCAGGAAACCATCGGCAAAGCATCCGCGCTCTTCAAGGCGGTCGCGATGGCCGAACAATTCTCAGGCTAACGATACAACGCGGTCGTGGGCGCGTAGGTGAGGACGTTGTATTGGCGCATCGCGAGACGCCACCATTCGGCCAGCGATCCCGCCGGACAGCTCCACAGTTCGCGGTGCAGCCAGATCATCGATTCTGCATCCATCAACAGGGCCATTTTTTCCTTCGTGGAAAATTTCGCCGGTCCTTCTCGCAACAACCGTTCGCGGAGCTGCACGAACCACTCTCGCGCCTCCTCGCTTGGCCGGCGCTGACGCAGCAAGGCCACGTGGAGCGCGTTCACATACGGATCGAGCACCGCCTGCAACAGTCCATAGTCCGCCCGCAATGGTTCGAACGGCGGCAAGTGCCGATAGCACTCCGCCAAATTTTGGTGCAACCGCTTCAGTTCATAGGGTGGTGTGGTCTCCTCGGGCGTAAGGAAAATCCCCAGCCGTCGGGCACCCCGTCCCAAACCCGCTTTGCTCAAAAAAATCGAGAGCGGCACCGACAAGACCAATCCAGCCAGCACCGGACTGAGCCACCAGAAAAATGGTGGCGAGAGCACCAAGGCTGAGACACCCCACACCACCCCGAAGACGGTTTGCCCACCGTGTGTGATGATGGCCTCACGCCAATCCGTGCCATCGTCGTCGCTCCCGCGTTTCTGCGTCACCCACGCAACGCCCTGCCCGAGCAGGGTGAAGAGCACAAATTTCGAGTTGAAGACCATGTTGATCGGCGCGAGCAAGGCCGAGAGCACCGTTTCCAACAGCGCGCTGATCACCAAACGATTCTTACCGCCAAACTTTTCGGACTCTGCGCGATTGCCCAAGGTCACCACGACGCTGACAATTTTTGGCACGAAAATAAGCAGCATCGTAAACGCAAAGAGCGTCAATGCCTCCGGAACTTTGAAGCTGAAACCAAAAATCGAGGTCACATCCGGGCCCAATTCACTCGTCCCCGCCGGAGAAGCCAGCGCAGCGAACACGCGGATCGTGCTCAGGATCATGAACAGCAACCAAAGCGGGGAGGAAACGTAGCCCATCACGCCCATCAACAAATGAAACCGACTCGCCGGGTGAAAGCCGCGCGTCGCCAACAACCACGCGTGCTGGATATTACCCTGACACCAGCGCCGATCCCGTTTGGCCGAATCGATCAGAGTCGGCGGCCCCTCCTCGAAACTCCCTTCAATATCGCCCGCCAACCACACCGCCCAACCGGCCTTGCGCATGAGCGCCGCCTCGACGAAATCGTGGGAAAGAATGCGCCCACCAAACGGCTCGCTCCCCGGCAGCTCCGGTAATGAACAGTGATCAATAAAAGGCTGCACCCGCACCACGGCATTGTGCCCCCAAAAATTCCCCTCGTGTTGCTGCCAGTAATTTAAACCGGCGAGAAACAACGGACTGTAGAGGCGGCTCGCAAACGATTGGACCCGGGCAAACAGCGTCTCCCCATTTACGATGCGCGGAGCGGTCTGGATAATGCCCACTTGCGGGTTCTTCTCCATCAGCGCCACAAGTTGCACGAGCGCTTTTCCCGTCATGATCGAATCCGCGTCGAGCACGATCATGTAACGGTAGCGTCGCCCCCAACGACGAAGGAAATCGGCCACGTTACCCGCTTTCTTATTAATCGACTGGCGGCGCTTGCGATAAAAAATTTTCCCGAAGCCCCCAACCTGTTTGCACAATTCGGCCCACGCGACCTCCTCTTGAATCCACTGGTTTGGTTGATTCGAATCGCTGAGCACAAAGAAATCGAAATGCTCCAATTTCTTGGTTTCCTGGAGCGAGCGAAACACCACCCGCAGTCCTTCGAACACTCGGCTGACGTCCTCGTTGAAAGCCGGCATCACGATCGCAGTCGTCGCCAATGTCGGCTCTTCGTTCTCCGGGAGAGTTGTCGCAATACGCGAGCTGTCACCTCCCCGGTTGATCACATAGAACCCAACGAGTGCGGTGCAAAATCCCGCTGCTATATGCGCGAACAAGATTACAAATAGTCCGAGCAACATGCATTCGAGCGCACTGATCCCATCGCGCCACAGCAAATCCGCCATGAACCAAGTCGCGAGGCTCGTGAGACCAAAGATAGCCGAGAAAAAGAGGAATCGACGGCGCCCGAGCCGACGTTGGTCCATGTGTTCGGTCAGGTAGAGTCGCATGGTTTAGCGCGTCGCGTAAAAAATTCCCGCCAACACCCCGGTGAAAGCGAGCCAAAGCAACAGCGCCCGAAAAATCGGCCATTTCTCGAACTGCTCCAGCGTCTCGCCCGCCGCCTCGGTGATCAACCCAAGATCAATCGGATGAGGTGCCATGTTCGACAATGCCATGTCCGGCCCGGCCTGGAGCGTACGCGCCCGCATTGCCCGGGCAAAATCATCCGGGATACTCTGTTCATCGAGAAATGCATACGGCCATTTTTCGGGCCCGTCCGATAGCAGCAACGCAACCCGGCCATCCACCGCAATCCGCTCATGAGGCTGTCCACGAACTTCCAGCACGTCCGCGAACCAAAGGTCCATCATCGCCTCGGTTTCCTCCGCCGCGAGCGTGGTGGGCTCAACCGTCGGATTGGTTTCATGGCGCCGGGCCGCCCGCTCAAGTATCTGCAAAATCAGCCTGCTTTGGTGCAGCCGGTTGTGGATCCGGTGCGCACGCAAGTAGTCCTCAACGCGCACGTAGCCAGCGTTCCATGCCTCCATGGTGCCCGTTCGCGGGCGAAAAGCATTTAGGGACTCCAGAGATACGTCCATGTTTCGGTCAGAACATGGGGAGTCTTCTTCAGGAAACAACGCAGTTCCACCGGACGCCCACTCCCGTCCGGTTTGATGCCAAAGCCCAATCGCCACGTGCCGTTGTAGGGATTTTTTTGAATGGTCTTGTAGGCGAGCGTCGCCCCTGCCCCTACACTCACATCGGATTCGATGGCCGGATCAGGTTTCTGTTGCCGCAGGTAGGGGCCGTCGAAATCGAGGACAAAACGGCGCAGTTCCGGTTCGTGCGTTTGCGAATGCCCCGAACGAGTCGACACCACGAAACCAGCAGGGGGCCGAATCTGGTCGGTAAACCAATGGAGCTTATATTCGAACTCAATGGGTTCTCCCGCATGGGGCAGCTGCTCGGGCACCCAAAATGCGACAATATTGTCGTTCGTCTCATCCGGGGCTGAAAGTTCGGCGAGGCGAACCGACCCGCGGCCCCAGTTGCCGATCGGTTCAACCCATGCACTCGGCCGCATGTGGTAGTGCGCTTCGAGATCCTGGTAGGAATCGTATTTCCGATCACGCTGGAGCAGTCCGAATCCATGAGGATTGTTGTCGGAAAAGGCCGACACCCGCGTCGACTTTGGATTGGAGAGCGGGCGCCAGAGCCATTCGTTGGCGCCGTTAAAAATCAACAAACCATCCGAATCATGCACTTCCGGCCGAAAATCTCCGTGATTGGTCGGCGAGTTCTCGCCGTGCCAAAACATGCTGGTCAACGGGGCGAGGCCCAGCACTTTGGGATTCTTCCGGCAATAGACGACCGCCTTTACCTGCACGAGGGTCTCGGCGCCGGGGGTGACGGTGAAGCGATAGGCGCCCGCCAGACTCGTGCTATCCATCAGGGCAAAGATCACGAAGTGCTTCGCGCCCGCCGTTGGCCGCTCGATCCAAAAATCTTCGAACACCGGAAACTCTTCGCCATCGGGTTCCGCGGTATTAACCGCGAGCCCGCGGGCCGAAAGCCCATAGACCGTCTTCAGACAGAGCGCGCGGAAGTAGCTCGCCCCGACGAACGAAATCAGTTCATCCGCCGGAAGATTGAGGCTGCCCAATACACGAAAGCCTGCGAAGCCGACGGTATCAGGCAGGCCGGCCCCAACTTTGAGCGCACCATATTTGAATAGGTCTTTCGAAAACTTGATCGGTGACGCCACCCGTCCATTTACCTCGAACACGCGAACCGATTTTTGGTGAACAAATCCAGGATGAAAGAACTGCAGTTGATACGGGAGACTATCCCGACGCCACCAAGTCTGCTCAGCATCAAAGCTGATCTCTCGGTATTCGTCGTAGCTCAGTTTGCGGAGCGACGCCGGCACAGCCGTTGCACGGACCTCGTAGGGACGTGCGGCCAACATGCGGGCGCGATACCGCAGTGTCTCGAAATCGAATACCTCGTCGGCCCCGCGGAGGGAAGCGACCAACGCGAGCAGCATGATGAACGGGAGTAACCGGGAACGAGGGTTCATTTATCCAGAAAATAGGAGCGTTGTTTGTCCGAGATCGGCAAGCCAGCTCGATCCATTACTTTGAGGAGATCCTCCCAGACGAGCCGCTTCTTGCGATGGTCCACCGGCGGACGCAACAGATAGCTTGGGTGATAGGTGACCATCAGGGGTTTCGCGGCAAATTCATGCCAGCGGCCGCGCACCTCCCCCAGCACCCGAAAAGCCCCAAAACCGAGCAAGCCCTGCGTCGCCGTGCCACCGACCGCGACCAAGATATCAGGGTTCACGATGTCGATCTGCGCGCGGAGAAAAGGCAGACAATAGCGCATCTCCTCCTCCGTCGGTGGCCGATTGCCAACTTGCGGCAGCCCCGACACCGCCGGCATTTCCGGCCGCCAGTTCATGATATTTCCGATGTATACCTCTGCACGTTTCAGTCCCATCCCCTGAATCATTTTGGTCAGCAGTTGCCCGGCAGGCCCGACAAACGGTTCGCCCTGAAGCTCCTCTTCGGCTCCGGGTGCCTCGCCCACAAACATGATCTTCGCGTCCAAATTGCCGACTCCTAGCACCACCTTCTTGCCGGGCGGCACGCGCGTCTTACACGTCGAATCCTGCCGCACCATTTCCAGCAAAGCGTCCCACCGCACTTGCTTGTCGCCCGTCGGTAGAGTGACCACGGGAGGCGGGGGCAGCAGCGGAACCGGCGCTGCCTTTACCGCGACGACCTTCGGCGTTGGCGTCGACGGCGCCGTTGCAGTTGCTGTCGCGACCATCGTCTTCAAAATCACCGGCGCCATCTTGTGACTCCGGTTAGCTACGACCCTGCGCAAGGCAGCGATGCTCTCGTCAGACACGGTGACCGTCGCAACGCCCGCCGTCTTGAGCCGGCGAAGCTCGTCCGTCAGGGCATTGAGGGCGGTGCGCATGGAGGCGGTTAGGCAGACCGATACTGCAGCAGCTTTTCGACATGCTTGCCGAGCAAGTCGAATTCCAAATTGACGGCGTCGCCCAGTCGGCGCGAGTGGAGATTTGTCGCCTGCATCGTATGGGGAATCAACCAAACCGCGAACTCGTCGCCCGCCACTTCCGCGATTGTCAGTGAGATCCCATCAATCGCGATACTGCCTTTGTGCACGATATAACGACCACAATTCGCCGGGACCCGAATGCGCAAGTAGTGATCCTTCCCTCTCGGTTCAAAAACGATGATCTCACCCGTGGCATCAATGTGCCCTGTCACAAAATGTCCGCCCACCTTGCCGCCAAAGCGCAGACTGCGCTCTAGGTTTACCGGCGAGCCCGCCCGAAATGCCGTAAAGTTCGTCAACCGCCGGGTCTCTTCCAGCACGTCAAAGTGCAAACTTCCGGGCGATTGCCGGGCGATCGTCAGGCAACAGCCGTTGATTGCAATGCTGTCTCCGAGCGCAGCGTCCTGCCGCACCGTTTCGGCCGCGACCGTCAGTTCCCACGCCTCGGCTCTCGAACTAAAAGCCACGACGCGGCCGGTTTCTTCAACAATTCCAGTAAACATCGCAGTGATTATTTCAGTTTTACACGGAGCACGGCGGTTTCGCCACCTCGGCTCACGAGCAGCACAAATTCAGCGCGGGATTCATCTTTCTCAATTCCTGCAAGCTTGGCCGTAACGTCGGCAAATGACTTGGCTTCGGTGCCGTCGATTTCCTTGATCCAGTCTTCCTGGCGCAAGCCGGCGATCGCAGCAGGGCTGCTTGGTTTCACAAAGTGCGCGACTACGCCCGTCGGCTCGGCGGCTTTTACGCGGCGCTCAATCGCGTCGCCGTAGACGAATTCCCGGGCCGTGAACCCGAGCCGGTCGAAGTATTTTCGATCTGCCTCGCGCAGCAGCTTGGGCTCTTCGCCCAGCGAGACCTTGAGTTCGACTCGCGCCGCGCCGCGCAACACGGTCATGGCCATCACGTCACCGGGAGCCCGCCGGTCAACTTCCCGCTCCAGCCACGTAACCACCACACGATCCGGTTTGAGCTGGGGCAGTGGCTTGCCGTCTATCGCGAGAACAATGTCACGATCCTTGAGGCCGGCCTTTTCCGCTGGACTGCCTTCGAGCACTTCACTGACGACCGCGCCAGATTGGGCTTCCAACTTCAGAAATTTCGCCACGTCCCGATCCATCGGTTCAAGGCCGTAGGCGCCCAACCATGCGAGCGGTCGGCCGGAAATATCTTTTGGAATACGCCCAAGATTCGGGAGAATTTCCTCCACCATCACGAACGCGCTGCTCTCCTCGACATTTACAAGCAAGACCGGATCACCGCGGTTTCGACGGGAAAACTGCAGGTAGCTTTGGCCAAAAGACGCCGATGCGATGCCCACCAGCACGCCCTCTCGATTGAAAACGGGCAACCCCGGTCCAGCGACTTCGTGTTGCGCGATCGCCGTGCGCTGCGGCATCGATTGGATCAGCGCCACATGGCTCTGCATTAGATACGGCGCAAAATCTTCATCCTTGTTTCGCAGTCCGATACCCCAGACGAAGTCCGCCATCGCGAGCGACGGCGGCGATCCTTTCGCGGCAAACGCCGTTACCGGTGTGAGCTTCGCCCGCGTAGTTTCATCAGCCCGCACGAAGTGCCAGCCCGTGAACGCATCTTGCCCGAGATACTCGGCCGCCGTGCCGGTCGCTTCCCCCGGGAGAAACACCCGGAAATCTTTCAACTGCCAGGTCGCCGCTCGCGGATCGATCGCGCCCGATGGAATGATGATGGTGCCCTTGCCATCGATCACCGTGCCCATCGCGATGGTTGGGTGGCGTTCCGCCTCGGTCTCCGTCACATATTCAATGGCGACGACACTCTTGGCTCGTTCCGCCCAGAGTGTTGGTAGGTCAGTCGAGGCACGCAGAACCGACGCCCCCAGTAGCCACGCCGCGAGAATAAACAGACGAATCTTCATGGTTTCAAAATGTAGAGTGAGACGCGGCGGTTGCGCTGCACTTCAAAAAGCGTCGGCTGCGGCTTGGCGTCGTAGGCCGCTTGCGCCGTCTTGATCACGTCGAGCGAAGTCACTGGTTGCTCGTTGATCTTCGCCACGATGTCGCCGCGCGAAACGCCGGCATTCGCAGCAGGAAACCCAGGTTGTACGCCGATAACCAAAACACCGTTGGCATCGTCGAGTTGGTTCTCACGGGCGTAGGCCCGGGAAATTTTGCGGACACTCAGGCCCCATCTTTCTAGCGCCCACTCGTCGCCCACGCGGCTTTCGAGTTTTTCGGTAACCACCGTGAAATCCCGGGTCTCGGTGCCGCGCTTGATGGAAAGCTTGAGCGGGACGCCGACCGGTTGATTGGCGATCAGATTTTGAATCGGCGGGAGCTGCTCCGGAAACCGGCCGTCCACCTTCGCTCCATTAAGTGAGAGGAGGATATCGCCGCTGCGCAGCCCCGCCTTCGCCGCTGGCGAACCGGGGTCCACACTGTTCACGAGCATACCGGTATTGACCGCAAGCGAATAGAACGTTTCCAAGTCCTGCAGCTCTTTCGGCACAATTCCTATGTAGCTCCGGGTGATCGCACCATCCTCGTGTAACAAGCCGGCGACGACCCGCTCCGCAGTGCTCGACGGGATCGCGAAGCCCAGGTTGTTGGCACCGAGATAGGTGCGGGAAGAAATACCAATTACCTTGCCGTCTTCCGTCACGAGCGGACCACCGGAATTGCCGGGATTGATCGCCGCGTCCGTCTGCAGCCACGTATTAAAAGTGCCCGTCTCGTAGCCATTCACGCCACGGGTATCCTCAAAGTAGCGGTTATTGTTCGAAATTATCCCGCGCGTCACCGTGCGCGTCAGCCCGTGCGGGGTGCCGACCGCAAAAACTTCCTGTCCCGGGTAGAGCTTGGCACTGTCACCGAGCGTCGCGTGCGAGAATTTCAGTCCACGACGCTTGATTTCGCTCAAGTCTATCCGCAGCAGCGCAAGGTCGGTCCAATGGTCCCAGCCGACGAGCTTGGCTCCGACGCGTTCGAGACTCGCCAGGGTGATACTGATTTCAACCGCGCGCGGGCTCGCAACGTGGGCGTTCGTCAACACCAAGCCGTCGGCGGAAAGAATCACCCCAGAACCGATTCCGCCGGAGTAGCGCTTGGCACCACCTTCAAACGCCACCTCTCGCACGTCAATTCGCACGACGGACTCCAAGAGGTGATTGAATCCTCGCTTCATGTCGGCGCTGGCGGGCAGAACGACGGCGAAAAAGAGGGAAAAAGTAAGGACGTGCGCGGAGATTGACCGGGCGGAGAAAGGTTTCACAGTGGCGGTTTTTACACGATGGCTACCAAGTGCATTGACTACAATTTCCATGAGATCGAGCCGCACTGGCAATCTTTCTGGGAGCAAAATCGCTCGTTCAGGGCGGACAACGCTTCTGCGAAGCCGAAATACTACGTGCTCGACATGTTTCCCTACCCGTCAGGGGCGGGATTGCACATTGGACATCCCGAGGGCTACACGGCGACGGACATCATCGCCCGCTATAAGCGCGCAAAGGGCTTCAACGTCCTCCACCCCATCGGTTGGGACGCCTTCGGTCTCCCAGCGGAGCAACATGCCGTCAAGACCGGCACGCATCCGGCCAGCAACACCGCGGCGAACATTGTCAATTTCAAGCGGCAGATCAAAGCGCTCGGCTTCTCCTATGATTGGGAGCGCGAATTTGGCACGACGGACCCGCAATATTTTCGGTGGACCCAATGGATCTTCCTCCAGCTGTTCTCTCGCGGACTCGCCTACGTCGACGAGCGCCCCGTTTGGTGGTGCCCGGAACTGCGCACCGTCCTTGCCAACGAGGAAGTGATCGATGGTAAGAGCGAAGTCGGCGGCTTCCCCGTCGAACGTCGCAACTTACGGCAATGGGTGCTGCGCATCACCGCGTATGCCGAGCGTTTGCTCGCAGACCTGAAGGACGTCGACTGGCCCGACTCCACGAAGCGCATGCAAGAAGCTTGGATCGGCCGCAGTGAAGGCGCGGAGATCCTGTTCGAACTCGCCGGCAAAAACAAAAATCACGGGCCGTTAAAGATCTTCACGACGCGACCCGACACGTTGTTTGGCTGCACCTACATGGTGCTCGCCCCCGAGCATCCGCTCACCGATGTGCTCACGACTGCCGAGCAAAAGGCCGCCGTCGATGCGTATCGGAAGAAAACCGCCGGCAAGAGCGACCTCGAGCGCACCGATCTCGCGAAGGACAAATCCGGCGTCTTCAGTGGCTCCTATGCGATCAATCCGGTCAACGGCCAGCATGTCCCCATCTGGATCGCGGATTACGTGCTCATGGGCTACGGCACTGGAGCAATCATGGCCGTCCCTGCCCATGACGAACGCGACCACGAATTCGCGGTGCAATACTCGCTCCCGATCATCCAAGTGATCGATAGCGGCTCCGCGGAGACGCAGCTCCCTTACGTGGGCGATGGTCAGTTGATCAATTCGCCAGGCTACGACGGTATGTCTTGGCCTGACGCGAAAAAAAGAATTACCGCCGAACTCGCCGCGCGCGGAGTCGGCAAGGCCACCGTCAACTACAAGCTGCGCGACTGGTTGTTCTCGCGGCAACGCTACTGGGGCGAGCCGTTCCCGATAGTTTGGGTCAACGAGCCCGACTACGCGACCGCCAAGGCCCTGCCTGGCAATGCGCTGCCAGCGACGCCGGTGACTTTCGTCAGCAATGGCGTTGCGCACTACGCGCTGCCACTCCCCGCCAGTGCACTTCCGCTCGAACTCCCCGAAGTGCAGTCCTATTTACCAAGCGGCACTGGCGAAAGCCCGCTCGCCCATGTTACCGAGTGGCTCGAAATCTGGCTCAATCTCGAAACAGGCAAGGCCGTCGCTGCAACGCTGCCCCGCCCTAACGATGGCGTTTGGGTGCGCGGCCGACGCGAGACCAACACCATGCCGCAATGGGCGGGTTCATGTTGGTACTATATCCGGTTCATGGACCCGACGAATAACCAAGCCCTCGCCTCACCTGCGGCGTTGCGCTACTGGGGCGTGCCCGATCTTTACGTTGGTGGTGCTGAGCACGCGGTGCTCCATCTGCTCTACGCCCGTTTTTGGCATAAGGTCCTTTTCGATTTGGGTGTCGTGCCACAAAGCGAACCCTTCACGAAGCTCTTTCACCAAGGCATTATTCTTGGCGAAGATGGCGAAAAGATGTCCAAGAGCCGAGGCAACGTCGTGAGTCCTGACGTGATCATTGCGTCGCACGGCACCGACACACTGCGCCTCTACTTAATGTTCCTTGGCCCGCTCGAGGCGATGAAACCATGGAACCCCAACGGCATCGAAGGCGTGCACCGTTTCCTCCAGAAGGTCTGGCGTGAATGCGTTGGTCGGGAAGGTGAGGTAAACTCGAAAATAAGTTCTACGGCTGCAGACAGTCCAGAGTTCACCAAACTGCTCCATGAGACGATCAAGAAGGTGGGAGACGACATTGAATCACTACGGTTCAACACTGCCATTTCCCAAATGATGATCTTCTCCAACGCCCTCCAAAAGGCTCCGCAGGTTAGCCGTGGAGCGGTCTTAACATTCTTGCAATTGCTGGCCCCTTTTGCCCCGCACCTAACCGAAGAACTGTGGGCCCGCCTACGCGTAGACGACGGAACGGCGTCAATCCTGCAGGCCACTTGGCCTAACTTCGATCAGGAAAAGCTGACGTCCACGGAGGTAAAACTTGTCTTTCAGGTTAACGGGAAACACCGGGGAGATCAGCTCGTGGCTGTGGGCTTGTCGCAAGACGAAGCACTCGTCGTCGCCAAGGCCAACCCACGGGTTGCCCCCCATTTAGAGCATAAGATTCTCAAGCGAGTGATTTACGTTCCAGGCAAGATCCTGAACCTTGTGGTCGAATGATATAACCAAATATCGACGCTTGCCAGAACTAGGGTCTATACCTCATTTTTTCAGCACTAAAGGCACCCGACCACCAAGCACTGAAAAAATCCCATGAACATTGATCACACTCCGTTGGTTAGGCGGGCTAGGCCCTATTGCACGACTCTAGTCATGATTGGCATTCTCCTCCCAACGGTTTCGAGCGCGCAGGACAAAAAAAAGAATCCCACTAGCAAGGTCTTTGTGTCCGACGTCGCGGGTGAGGCCCAAATCGATCTGGGCGACAGCATCCAAGATCTGGCCAAGAAATCGGTGTATCAGGCCCAGGGAACCATCATCGAGACCAAGAAGGCAGACAAGGAGGAGGATAAGAGCAAAATTTTCTCCACCGTCGTTTACTCAAATGGCACCGGCGCGTATTTCGACCAAGATACGCGTGTTGAATTGAAAAAATTCGTCCAAGAGCCCTTTACACCGAATCGAGTCGATATGGACACCGAGCCATCGATTTCACAAACTCAGGCGTTTGTCGCACGCGGAGCGGTAGGACTATGCAACAGCAAGCAAGTGGCGGGAAGCGTAATGAATTATAATACCACCTTGGGCTCCGTGAGTATTCGCGGAAAAAAAATCGTAATCGAGGCGACTGACGCACAGACGAAGATCTCCATGCTGGAGGGAGACAGCACAGTTCGCGGTGGCGCACTGGACATGGGCGGACAAGCCCTGCGCAGTGGACAGCAAGCAATCATTCGTCCAGGCAATCCGGGACAGCCCAACCGCATCCAAATCCAAAATATCCCAGCAAACGAACTAACCGGCTTGGATGATAAAGTTGCCCAAGCCTGTATGGCGAAAAAAACCGTGTATTTTGAAGTGCGCGACAAGCAGAGTCTCGCTGGAGCGAGCGCAAATTCCCAGCCTGACAATACCAGACCCGAAGCGGGCACAACCGGCCAAGAAGGTAGTCGCGTCACAGCGTTTGACGGCAATACCGCTTCGAATTCCAGCAGCGTGAGCATTGGCGAAATCGTTGCTATCCCCACCGTGCCGAATCAGCTCCCCGTGCAGTTTACGGTAAGTCCTGCTACCCTCGGCACGCCCCCTGGCACATAATAAGCCGTCTCGTCAGCACGGAAATAATGAAAATCAGGCGTGAGCTTAATGTAGCATTAGCGACGGTGCTCGGCACCATCATCGCTTGCGCGCCTGCCCGAGCACTCGTTACTCTTAACGATAGTCACGATCATATCTTCGTCACTGGTTCGATGGGGATCAGTCGCGACTCGAATGTGTTCGCCAATCGCGATAGCGCCGGGGATTTCGTCTATTCATCCAGTGTAGCCGCAGAATATACTCGGCGTGCTGGCTGGATCGGGGTGAACGCCGGCGTGATCGTCAACGCATCGCGCTATGGCAAGATCCGGGGTGAAGACTTCAGTAATCCGACTTACTCACTGGAACTGACCAAGCAAAGCGGTCGGACGACTGGTTCCTTCACCCTAAACGGTGCCCGAGAGAGCCGGGCTGATTCGGCCGTTAATGTCCGTAGTTCCTCGTGGAACTATGCGGCGGGTCTTAACTACAAATATCCGATAATCGAGCGTTTCACCCTTTCGGGATCATTTGGTTACAGCGCCCGTAAATATATTGATGAAGCCCAGTTCGCGAACCTCTCAACCTACACAGCGAGCACCGATTTGTTTTATGTCTTTACCAACGAACGCGACCTTGTGGCTGGATATCGCTTTCGCCAAGGAGAGACCTCGCGCAACACCTCGACGACCGACCATTCGATAACCGGGGGAATCAGCGGTCGAATCATCCGGGGCATCAATGGAGCCGTGCGGGTCGGTTACCAAGTACGCACTCCGCATGGGGGTAAAGGGGACAGTCCGGAATACCATTCGGTCACGGCTAGTGGATCCGCATCCTACGCTGTAAATCGAAAATTCAAGATCAATGGATCTTTGGCCAGAGATTTTTCTACCACGGCGACGGACGCTTCTGTGCAAACAACCACGGCAAATATTGAAGCGGCCTACGACTACAGTAACCACTGGACGTTTTCAGCCGGGGCCGGTTGGGGCGATAGCCAATTCTTGGGTGAAAAAGGCAGGGTAATTATCAGTAAAGGTCCGCCGGTTTTTTTCGGTCGTAACCGGCACGACAACTACGCGAATGCAAACGCCTCCATTGGGTATTCGCTGAATGAGCACTTCAAGGCATCGTTCACCTACACTTGGTTCAAGAACTGGTCTACCGTCGAGTTTGCCGATTTTGTCCGCAATGGTTGGGGGCTAAACTTCTCGTCTCGCTGGTAATCGTCATGAAAACATTCTTATTACTGACTTTGCGCGCGGCACTCGGATCTCTTTTCGCCATCCTTGCACTAGGAACCCAAGGCCGGGGCGCAACCGCAGCGAGCGCTTCTGTCCAACCCGAAGCGCCAAAGGCCGTAGCGTATCGCATAGCTCCCTCCGACAAACTCAGCATCGCCGTCATCGGGGAGCCCGAACTGAACGCAGCAAACAAGCGCGTCGATGCCAGCGGGAACATCAATCTCGCTCTCGTTTTGGACGTTCGAGTCGCCGGGCTGACCGTATCCGAAGCTCAAACCGCAGTTGAGAATGCCTACAAAGACGGCCGCATTCTTCGCAATCCGCAGGTCTCCGTCAATATTGAGGAGTATTCCCCCCGCGAAGTCTCTATCTCCGGCATGATCAAGGTGCCGGGAAAATACCCCCTCCCTCCAGAGACTGTGATGACCCTAAAGGATCTAGTCTTGAAGGCCGGCGGGTTTACCGACACGGCGAGTGGCACGAAGGTAAAAATAACCCGCACAAGTTCGGACGGCACCGCAAAGATCTATATCAAGGATATTGATAGCCTGCTGCGAGGCAGACAGGCGTCCAACTCCACGGATGGCGCTTTTCCTCTTGAACCTGGTGACTTGGTCTACGTTCCAGAAAAAATAATCTAACGCGACGAACCGATGGCTGAATCTCCCCCTAGAAACCCGCCGACATCACCACCGTCCTCTTCGCGTGACAACGAAGACGACGTGGTCGAACGCCGCACGTTGCGGGACTATTACATCATTCTTCGTGAACGGCTGTGGATCGCGCTGCCGCTCGCGTTACTCGCCTCGGTCGGATATGGTTACTGGAAAATGAGAGACATTCCGCTTTATGCGGCGGCTGCCACCATGCAGTTCGAGAAACCTGAGACCGTCCTTTCCGCTCAGAGCGTCGTCGACACCGCAATCCGCAACGACATGGACATGAACACCGCGATTCAGCAGCTCAACAGTCGAGCGCTGCAACGGCGGGTGATGGAGTCTTTCACCCCTGATGAGCTGCGCATTTTGCAACGGGCAGCACTCAAGCGCCTACCTCCTGGCACGCCACCGTCCTCGGTGGGACCATCGCTCGGCTCGGTTTCGCCGATTTCGATGCGCAATAGTTACCTCATCAGTATCAATGTAGTGCACGAAGACCCCGAAGCAGCGATGCTCGTCGCCAATCGTTACGTCCGACAGTTCATGGACTACCTTTTGAACAGTGCCGACGGAAAGAACAGTGACGCAGTCAAATACCTCGATGAACAACTCGTCCGGCTGAAAAAAGAATCCGATTTGGCGGAGCAAAAACTCCAACAATACATGAAGGAGAAGAATCTCACCTCCCTCGACAGTTCTCAGAATATTGTGGGAGAAGCGCTCAAGAAAGTAGGAGGAACCCTCATTCAAGAATCGCTCCGTTTACGCGAAGTCGAAAATCAATTTAACCAAGTCGAAGCATTCAAAGCATCGAATCGCAACCTGCTCGAAATTTCCTTCATCGCGACACACGGCGCTGTTCCCGCGCTGAAAACTCAGTTGAGCGCACTACAGCAGGAGCAAATCCTACTTACCGACCGCTACCTCGACCGGCATCCAAAAATGATCGACGTTGCAAACAAGATCGCGTCGACCGAAGACCAACTCGAAAAAGCGAAGGACCTCGCGATCGCCGACCTCCGCACGCGACTTTCGGAGGCTCGTCAGAGCGTAACCACCTACAAAGAAGAATACGCCATCCATGAGAAAAGAAATTTAGAATTGGGCGACCTTAGCATCGAGTTTCGAAGCCTGCGAGACCAAGCAGAAGTGGCAAAGAGCCAATACCGACAGGTCCTCGATCGCCAAAATTCGGTGCGGACGACGAAAAATTTCGATAAGATTCCCCTGCGCCCCCTGGACGACGCGACCATGCCGGGCGGACCGTTTTCACCAAACAAAGCGGGAATTACCCGCACCGCTATCGGAATTGCCGTCCTTGTTTTCTTGGGTATCGCCGTCGGACTCAGTTTCGTAGACGACCGCATAAAGAGCGCTTGGGATGTCGAATCTTTCATCGGCGCCAACCTGCTTGGGATCATTCCCGACCTGTCGAACATGAAGGACGACGAGAAATACACTCTACTGCTCGAAAACAAACAGGCACCGGGCGTGGAAGCTTTCCTTAGTGTTTACAGCTCCATCAAGATCCACTCCAAGCTCGACTTCCCCAAGTCCATCCTCGTCACCAGCACGATCCCCGGCGAAGGCAAGACACTCATTTCTTGCAACGTTGCCGGCAGTTTTGCCCGCCACGGGAAACGCACGCTGCTAATCGATTGCGACCTTCGCCGGCCCATGTTGCATCGCCATTTCAAGCAGCAAAACAGCGCAGGCTTGATTCCTTGGTTCGAGAGCGGCGCGCCAATTGAGGGCGACTTGGCCACGAACCCACAGCTTGGTATCATTAAGATCGGTGAAAATCTTTCGCTCTTGTGCTCGGGTGGACGCTCGAAGAGCCCCACCGAATTCCTCGAGAACCCCATTTTTGGCCAGATGCTTGAAAAGCTTAAACGCGAATACGACCTCGTGATTGTTGATTCGCCTCCGCTTGGTGCGGTCACCGACTCGCTCTTGATTGCTGAGCGTATTGACGAAGTGATCTACGTTTGCCGGTTCAATCGCGCTTACCGAAAACACATTCGCCTTTACATGCGCGCCCTGCGTAACGGCAAAAATGAGGTTCTCGGCGTGGTTCTCAACGGTCTCTCTCCTCGGCGCATCGAGTATTATTCGAATTATCGCTACTACCGTAGCTACAAAAAATACTATGGAGCGCAGACCTAATTGGTGAGGTGGACCCCGTTGCGGTTCCCAGCCTCGAACAAATCCGACCGCTCGCTTGAGGGCGGTCTTTTTTTACCCACTCATCGACATTTCCGTCTTCCGCCGTCTGAGGATCACTCTCATTGTTGGCAGCGTGTTGTCACCGTCTGCCTTTCTTCCCACGAATTTCGATCCGCGTAAACCGGTCGCACTCATTGCAGGTCAGGGCATTTACCCGATGCTAATCGCGTCGACCGTTCGCGCCGCCGGGATACCCTTAAAGCTGGTGGCCTTCGCGGAAGAAACACGCCCCGATCTCGTGTCATCCTTCGCCGAAGCCGATCGACGCACCCTGCTGGTAGGCCAGCTCGGTAAAATGCTCAAATCACTCCGCGAATTCGATGCTGGCTATGCCATCATGGCGGGACAAATCACTCCGCGTCGCCTTTTCAAAGGCCTCCACCCTGACTTAAAAGCAGTGCGCCTCCTTGCCTCGCTCAAACGTCGCAACGCCGAGTCTATCTTCGGGGCGATTGCTCAGGAAATCGAGGAACTCGGAGTAGGTCTACTCGATGCCCGCTGTTTTGTTGATGCACATCTGGCATCACCCGGATGCATGACTGAAAAAAAATTTCCGATCGATCGCGAATACCTTGATCACGGCATTCATATCGCCCGCGAATCAGCCCGCCTCGACATCGGCCAAGGCTGCGTCGTCCGCAAAGGTACGGTCCTCGCAGTCGAGGCCTTCGAAGGCACCGATGAAATGCTGCGCCGGGCCGGAGCATTCAAAACCGACGAAGCGCTTTTCGTAAAAACCGTGAAGCAAAAACAGGACTGGCGCTTCGATGTTCCGTGCTTCGGTTCACGCACTCTGGAAACCATGCGCGAGGCTCACCTCTCCGCCGCTGCCTTGGAGGCAGGAAAAGTAATCATACTCGATAAACCGGCAGTGATCACGCAGGCCCGAGCTTGGGGTATCGCCCTATTCGGTTTTGAGTAAATTTGGAATGATACCACTTTCTGAGGTGCACCTGCACTTGCTTGCACTTCACTACGCGACGCCCACATTTCCACGCCATGCAAAACGACATAGTTGCCGTTACTATCAAAGGTGTGATGCCCACCGCCAACGGCTGTGCCGTGTTCCTCGGTGATGAGGCCAAGACTTTCGTCATTTACGTCGATCACTCCGTTGGGAACGCGATCCAAATGACCCTAAATGGCGTCAAAAAAGACCGCCCGCTTACGCACGATCTCATCGGCAGTGTCTTGCTCGGGCTTGGCGCTCGCCTGGAACACGTCGTCGTCAATGACGCCCGCGAAAGCACCTTTTTCGCCCGCATCTTGCTGAAAATGGAAAACGAGCTCGGCAAGAAGATCGTCGAGCTTGATGCCCGCCCTAGTGACTCGATCGTTTTGGCGCTCCAACAAAAACGTCCCATTTATGTTGCGCGGGCCGTTTTCGACGGAGTCGAGGATATGACCGAAATCCTTGAACGTGTTCTCAAACAACAAGCAGAAGAGGGTGGCTCCCAGTCTCCTGACGAAGACAAGTGAGCACTCCGCTGCCCGCACCGTTGGCCCCCGGTCAGCCACTGACCGCCTTGGCGCCAATGCAGGATGTGACGGACTTGGCGTTCATGGGAGTCATTGCCCATTATGGCGCACCCGACTACTTCTTCACGGAGTTTTTCCGCGTCCACGCTCAATCGCGTCCGGAAAAGCACATTCTGCGGTCGATCGATGAAAACGCCACCGGCCGACCCGTCTTCGCTCAATTGATCGGCGAGGACCTCGGGCACCTCGCCCGCACGGCGGAAGAACTCCTCCGCCACAACGTCGCGGGCATTGACCTCAATCTTGGCTGCCCGGCTCCAAAAGTTTATAAGAAAAACGTCGGCGGTGGGCTGCTCCGCGATCCCGAGCGAATTGGAGAAATCCTTGCCTGCCTTCGTTCGATCGTGCCCGGACTCTTTACCGTCAAGATGCGAATTGGATTCGATGACACGTCCCCGCTCGATCGAGTCCTTGAACTCGTCAACGAGCATCACGTCGATCTCCTCAGTGTTCACGGAAGGACCGTCAAAGAAATGTATCGTAGCGAGGTTCACTACGATTTCATTGCCCGTGCGGTGGCCAGCGTCGGGTGTCCCGTGCTCGCCAACGGCAATATAACGTCAGCGATGCGCGCCACCGCAGTTGTTGCCGAAACTGGTTCCGCCGGAGTGATGATTGGGCGCCACGCAATCCGCAATCCTTGGATCTTTCGCCAGTGCCGGGAATCCTTTGGCGGACTCCCCGTTTCAAAGTTGGTGCTAGCCGACGTCCGTGACTACGTCGAGCGACTCTACCGCGCCACCCAAACGCCCGGCCTCGCCGAACGACTCCACGTAAACAAGATGAAGAAGTATCTCAATTTCGTTGGCCAAAGCGTCGATGCAGCCGGCTCGTTTCTTCATGACATGCGGCGGGCGGAAACCGAATTGGATCTATTCTCGATCTGCGATCGACATCTCCTCGCTGATCCTACTCGCGAGTTCTCTCCCGAACCCTTTCCCGGCGTGATCGCGCGCCCTAACTGCGAAACCCCTAGCGCCTGCGCAGACGGTTGCTCACTGGAAACGATTTCGGCCTAACCGAGAATCCTCAGTGGTGGGAGGCATTCACTCCTAACGGATTTAGCGGCGGTAGCGGTGTAATGCTTCGATACGCACGCGCAAGAGATGCGCCGTGTCCGCCAAACAATGCAATGTCTCGGCATACAGCCGGGCCTATACTGCAGCCATGAGATCCACCGTGTGCCCCAACCCGGTGTCAACCACCGTGCAGCGACCCGTTCCGAACGCGGTCGCCAGTTCGCAATCCGAAAACCCGCCGCCTGGATCGTCGCGGTACGCTTGCCCTCGCCGATCCGGCGCATTCATCGCGATCGCGACGCTGATTTCCTTTTCCATCCATGCCGGAATCTTTTTCGGCCGAATCGGGCAAACTGCCGCAACGACTCGCCGCCCAGATGAAAAATCGATCGCACTTACCTTTACGATGCCACAATTGAGGGAACTCGAAGAACCAGACACTGGACCGAAGGAAGAGGCCGACACCAAACCTGATCTAGGGCTGCCCGCACCCATGCAGGCCGACCTTCCGCAAATCCCCCTGCCGACCGATTTCGTTCAAGCAATCGATTTTTCCTCATTAATCGAACGGCCAGAAATCAATTTGACCAAAATTTGGACGGTTCCAGAGAACATCCATCGAAGTGGAAAATCGAATGGTGGCCCGGGAAACATTTTTAATCTTTCCGACCTAGACCGCATCCCCGAACCGGTGATGCAAGCAGCACCAATCTATCCTCAGTCAATGAAGTCCGCTGGTATTTCAGCCAAAGTCGTCATCGATTTTATCGTCGATACCGGAGGAGGCGTGCTCAACGCGGTCGTCCTCGAAAGCACCCACCCTGGATTCGACGCGGCCGCCGTCACAGGAGTTCAAAAATGGAGATTTCGTCCGGGTATGCGCGCGGGCCGAAGGGTGAATACCCGGATGCGCATCCCGATAGTCTTTAACCTCACTGACGCGCTGGCCACGCCTCCAAGCTAAAGAAACCTCGCCCACCGACCACCGTGCACTACTCCAAGCCCAACGCCTTGCGCCCGCTGGTTGAAATCATCTGCGGAGTCCACTGAGGATCCCAAACAATATGGACCGTTGCTTGTTCTACGGTCGGCAACTGCGCAATTTTCCCACGCGCGTCCTCGGCGATCACCGGGCCCATCCCGCAACCCGGTGCGGTTAGCGTCATCTTAACCTCCACCGAGTGGCCACCGGTCGCCGTTTTCTCGATTGAAAGATCATAGACCAAACCGAGATCCACTATGTTCACTGGAATTTCAGGATCGAAACAACTCTTCAATGTTTCCCACACGACCTGTTCGCTGAAATCAGCGGCATTCACCGCTGTGGCTGCCATGACTACGGGCGTAAACCCGCCGATCATCGCCGCATTTTCCTTGGCGATCCGGAAGAGGCCGCGGTCGGTGCGCACGGTAACATTCCCGCCGAGCGTCTGGGTTACAAACACCTCGGTGCCGGTCGACAACGTCACCCCATCTCCGGCCGGTATCGCTGTCGCTGGGCAATCTTGGATCAAAGAATAGGTCATAGTATGTTACGCGGCTTCAGCGAATCGTGAGGTTCAGAGGCAACCGAGCGTAGATTCCTTTAGGATCATTGAAGGTGCGCAAAACCGCGACCTCATTTTCGATCCGCTGTGCGAGCTGCATCGCCAACCCGGGTGCTCGTGCATTGTTCGGCGTAATTTTCTCAATGAACTCTTGCACAGCCTCCATCAATTCCTTCGAACGAGGAAACTCAACGAGACGATAGTCAGGCCCGAGCTTGGCCTGCTTCACCGCAAACGCCACTGCGTCGTCCAACCCGCCCAATTCGTCGACGAGTCCGAGCTTGATGGCTTCGGTGCCGGACCAGACGCGACCCTGTGCAATTTCCTCTACGACCTCTCGCTTGAGTTTTCTTGCTTCAGCCACCTTACCCACAAATTCACCGTAGATCCAATCCACCATCCGCTGAAAGACAGCCAGCTCCGCCTCGGTCTTCGGTCGAGTAATGCTGATCACATCGGCAAACCTCCCTGTTTTCACCGCATCGAACGAAAGCCCGAAATCGCCGGAGAGCTTCTTTACGTCGAACTGGACACCGAAAACTCCGATTGATCCTGTAATCGTCGTCGGCTCCGCAAAAATCCTATCCCCATAAGCCGCGATCCAATAGCCTCCGGAAGCCGCGTAGCTCCCCATTGAAACCACGACCGGCTTAACTTTCCTCATCAATCGAATCTCGCGTTGAATTGTCTCTGACGCAGATGCGCTACCACCAGGACTATTTACCCGCAGCACGACTGCCTTTACGTCGTCATCTTGGCGAAGTTTCCGCAGTTCGCGAGAAAACCGTGCGCCACCGACATAGCCAGTGTCGCCGTCTCCGCCTTCTCCATCCACAATCTCCCCCTCGGCATACACGACTGCTACCCGGCCCTTACCCGAAAAGACCTCCGCGCCTTCCGCAACTTTCGCAGGAACCTCCGCAACGTCCTTCGAAATTCGCGCGTAGTCCGCGAGGGTGATTTGCTTAAATGGTTGCTTGGATCCCGCGCGACCGGTCTTTGCTTTCAAATCATCATAGATTTCATCCCGGTATGCGATGCGATCGACCAGCTTGGCTTCCTTGGCTTTCTCCGGACGAATGAGCCCCTCGGCATCCACCACGCCCTGAATTTTCGCCACCGTCGTCGCCCGGCTCGGTGCGATGTCAGTCAAGACCCCAGCCCAAATATCATCGAGTAGTTTCTGGAGCTGTTCGCGACTCTCAGGACTCATGTCCTTGCGGGTAAATGGCTCAACCGCGGACTTATATTTTCCAACGCGAGTGACCTGCACGCCAATCCCGTATTTCTCGAAAGCACCCGCATAAAACATCGGTTCGCTCGCAAGACCGGGCATTATGATCATGCCATACGGATCTAGCGCGATTTGTCCCGCCGCCGATGCGAGGTAGTAATCTTTGGTCGTCGCGGTCGTCAAATATGCTGACACGGGTTTCCCGGCAGACTTTACCGAGGCGAGCGCCGCCCGCACCTCTTTCAGAGCGGCAAAACCTGAGCCGAAATCCGAGGGTCGCAGGCCGCCGGTGATAAAAACACCAGCAACCCGATCATCCTTAGCCGCCGCCCGCAGCGCCCGAGTCACCGTCCGAAGCTGCATTGTGTCATTTCGGCCGCCGCTCAAAGAGCCAAAATCTATCGCCGGTGGCGCATCCGTGATATTCGTAGAAAGGTCGAAGATGACATAGGAACCTTTCTCAAACTCCGGCGTCGACTTTTCCCCTCCACTCATGGCTGCAATTACTCCGATGAAACCGACCAATAGCACAAGCGCGCCGCCGGAAAAGACCGTCAGAGCGACGAATGCGCCCAACATCGAGGTGAAGAAATTTTTCATGCGTAGTTGGCACCGTAGTCGCTTTCATCGCTTCCTCCAGTCGAAATGCCGGTCTCCTTCAACTCTCCTCAACCTTTCGGTCAAAAGGCCGATATTTAACGGTGCTGACACACACTGCGCCACGAACGGGTTGCGCCCTGCGGCGACACGACCATTTTAAGACTCCATGAGCGATCAAAAGGAAAAAGACCTCCTTACCACCAACCGCAAGGCGCTCACGATCAATCTCGATGAGCCAATCTATGGCACATTTGCTGAGATCGGTGCCGGCCAGGAAGTCGCCCGCATGTTCTTCCAGGTGGGCGGCGCATCTGGCACAATCGCAAAATCCATTTCGGCATATGATATGTCGTTCAGCGACGCGATCTACGGCAAGGCTCCCCGCTATGTGTCCCGCGAGCGCCTGGCGCTCATGCTCGATCATGAATACGAACTTCTGATTGCGCGCCTGGCCGAACAGCGCGGAGCGCGCACGACATTTTTTGTCTTCGCCAACACCGTATCGGCCCGGAATTTCAAGGGAACCAATGAAGCCCATGGCTGGCTCGGGATTCGTTTCCAAACGCATCCCGGAAGCCAACCGAGTGATATCGTTCTCCACGTCCGCATGTGGGATAAGGAAAACATCCTCCAGCAACAGGCGCTCGGCATCATCGGGGTGAACGCCGTCTACGGCGCATTTTATTATCGGGACGACCCTCGAAAATTCATCGCCTCGCTGCTCGATAACCTCACACCCGATCGAATCGAGGTCGACATGCTAAAATTTTCGGGTCCGGCCTTCGCCCAGGTCGACAATCGACTCATGTCCTTGGCTCTGGTGCAGCACGGGCTGACCAATGCCGTTATGTTTGGTGCCAACGGCGAGGTGCTCCAACCCTCCGAGGTGCTTTACAAGAAAGCCATTCTCGTGGAGCGCGGCAGTTTTCGCCCAGTCACCCATGTCAACGTCGACATGTTGAATTGTGCCACCGCTCAGTTCGTCCAAGAGCCCAACGTGAAAGGCAAAGACGTCGTTGTTCTCATGGAGATAACGATGAACAATCTCCTTTCCGCCGGTGAACTCGACGCGCGGGATTTTCTTTCGAGGGTCGATCTCCTTTCGGACATTGGTTTTACCGTCCTCATCTCGAATTACTCTGAATATTACCGACTAACCTCCTATTTTCGCCGCTACACCAAGGAGATGATTGGCGTCGCGATGGGCATCAACAACCTCCTCGAAATCTTCGATGAAAAATATTACGAAAATCTCGAAGGCGGCATCCTCGAATCATTTGGTCGTCTTTTCCGCAATTCAGTCCGGCTTTATATTTATCCGATGAGGCAGGAAGCCTACGATAAATACCTCATTTCCGGTCAGGCCACCCCGATCCAAGGTTCGGTCGCCAACCATGCGTTTGCCGCCAACGTCCTGATCACGGCAAAAAACGTCCATATCGTCGGCCATCTCCGCAACCTCTACGATCACCTCCTCGAGAATCACTACATCGACTGCATTATTGGATTCGATCGGGACATTCTGCATATTTTCTCGCGCGACGTTCTTCGTCGGATCAAAGAAAGCGATCCAACTTGGGAGCAAATGGTCCCTTCGGCCGTGGTTGAAGCGATCAAGAAACGCGGCCTGTTTGAATATCCCCGCGCTTCAAGGGACAGTTCCGCCAGCTAGCGAATGCAGCAGACCCACCGCCACTGCGCGTGGCTTTCGCCTTGGGTCTGCGTAAATTCGCTGGAGGTAACTCCGCCCGCGTTAGTTTCAATCGCGCTCGTCTACTCAATTTAGTGGGAAAATTTCCGTGTCTTCTACCACTTGAATCGGCAAGTTCCCGGCTTTTCTCCTATGCGCTTCCACAAATACCACGCCCTCGGCAACGACTACATCGTCCTCGATCCGCGCGATTTCCCCTCGTGGCAGCCCGCCCCGACGGTCGACCAAATTCGCGTCGTCTGCCACCGCAACTTCGGCGTCGGTTCCGACGGCATTCTCTGGGGCCCCTTGCCTTCGACGCAGAGCGAGTTTGGTCTGCGCATCTTCAACCCCGACGGTTCCGAAGCCGAGAAATCTGGCAATGGACTCCGGATTTTCTCCCGTTTTCTCCACGATCAAGGTCTGGCCAAGAACGCAAATTTTACAGTCGAAACTCCCGGCGGTCACGTGGCCGTCGCCTTGAAGAACAATGCTCAGCTCATCTCCATCGCGATGGGTCACGTCAGTTTTTCGTCCGAGAGAATCCCCGTTAACCTGCCCGGTGCCCCTCGCGAAGTCCTCAACGAAAAAATCACGATCCTTGACCGCGAGTTCTCCTTTTGCGCCGCGACGATCGGCAACCCTCACTGCGTCATTCCGCTCGCCGAAATCTCCCCCGCGCTCGCGCTCAAATACGGCCCGCACCTCGAGACCCACCCCCATTTCCCGCGCAAGACCAACGTCCAGTTCCTCCGCGTAATCGATCGCGCCAACATCCAAATCGAAATCTGGGAGCGTGGCGCCGGCTATACCCTCGCTTCCGGTAGCAGTAGCAGCGCCTCGGCGGCCGTTGCTCACCGCCTCGGACTGATTGATCGTTCCGTCACCGTGCATATGCCCGGCGGGCAAATTGGCATCGAGATCGGCGACCATTTCTCGATCATGATGACCGGCACCGTAAACAAGGTTGCGGAAGGTCAGATGCACCCCGAGCTCTTCGCGGTGAAGGTCTGACCAGTAACCCAAGCTGGGTCACCTCCGTCCGCAAACTCCCTCCGCAAATCAGTTTGCGGGCGACTTCCGTTCCGGTACCTTCCTCGCGTGCTCGGTTGGCTCGCTGATTTTTTTCGCCTCGTCTGGGGGTTGCCCTACTGGAACATTCGGAAGTCTTTGTTCCGGCTGCGCCGTGGTCGGATGCGCCCTCCGTGTCAGAGCCCCAGCGATTCCGGTCGCGCGAACGAAACCCATTGCGATGCTTGTCTCCAGTGGGACAACCCCAGTCGTTTCAGGCGCATTTGCCCGCTGCTCGTCGAGGGCAAAGCTGGCTTGGTCTGCTCGGCAAACGCCCCCGACGTTCGTCCATTTTGGGGAGTTTTTCTTCGCTACTACGGCGGCACGATATTCGGAATTTACCTAGCCATCGTCCTGACGGTTTTCATTTTTCTCCGCACCATCGGCTACCCGGTCAGCATCGTCCATGTGGGACTCCCTCCCCTTTGGCACAAGGTGCCTCAGGCCCGCGGCTGGTATTTTGTCGAAAAGTCGAATCGCGCGTTTGCCGCCGGAAAAACGGCGGAGGCCCTGCTCTACCTCAACAACGGCTACCAATTCGATCCCGGCAATTACGGCGCAGGCTTGGCTCTCGCCAAAAATTACCAGGTTGGGCAACCACGCATATCCGACGAATTTTACGCGCGCCTACTCCGAGAACACCCTGAACAACAGTCGACGACGTCCCAAGAGTGGTTTCGCGCCCTCCTCGCCCGGGGCGATTTCGTCCAAGCCTCCTCCGTCGCCCAGACCCAGGCACTCACTGACGCTGCCCGGGCGCAGACCTGGCTTCGTAGTTTACTCTTCACCACTCGGCAATCCGGCGACGATGCCCCATTGCGCCAACTCCTCGCCAGTCGGAACCCGTTGGCCGTCATCTGGCACCCTGTCCTCGAAACCGAACTCATGGTGCGTTCCGGCCGGAACACCGAAGCTCGCGCCACCCTGGAGACAACGTGGTCATCCAAGGCCCCTGCATTCGCGATTTTTTATCAAGTCAATACCCTGATCGCGCTCGGACAAACGTCCGCTGCCCTTGACCGCCTCGCGGCCCAACCAGCGGGTCGCATCGACGACGAAGCCAGCGTCACGCTCCGCCTCGAAGCCTATGCAGCGAGCCGCTACCCTGGACTACTGCAACGGGAATTTGACCGCGTTTTAGCCCAGCTGAATCCACCGAGAATCAAAGTTCTCTGTGCTCATCTTATCCGTCGTCCTGATCGAGCTCTGTTCGCGCAGCTCTGTGCCCGGATTGAGCGCAATGGACTACCGTTGAGCACCGAAACCGCTGCCACTTGGTTTTCGCTGCTTTGCACCGCTGGCGCGGTGGGTGATAACGACCGCAGCCGTGCCTTCGCTATTCGACTCAAGCAAGCCTCCACCACGCCGTTTACGGCGCTGAACACCATTGAAGCATTCTTCCGCGGCGAGACCGTCGAGAAACGAATCACCAGTTTTCTCCCGATTCTCCCCCTCCCACTCGAAATCAACTTTGCCTTGATCGAACGTTACCCTGGGCCACCCCGATCCGCCGTTGGCAAAAAGCCATGAGTGCCGCTGCGTCGCTTGGCCTTGCTCCCCTGCGCACCGCATCACCGCTTGCCAAGCTCGCGCTCGGTGTCTTGGCCGTCGCGCTCGGGCTTTTGTGTTGGCGACTCTGGCCTGAATGGTGGCACAACCCTGATCTTTCCCATGGCCTCTTCATGCCAGCCGTGTTCTTGCTGCTCATCCACGACAGCCGCACGGCGGGTACACGTCGGTTCATCCAGTCTGGACTTGTTTTCGGCACTGCACTCTTGCTCCTGCTGCTCGGCTCGCTCCTCGCCTTGGGCGCAGCCGGACTCTTCGCCGCCGCGCTCGGTTGGTCGCACGCTCTCGTAAACTTCATGCTCACGAGCGCGTGCGTGCTCATGCTGGGCGCCGGCCTTGTAGTCCTCGCAGATCGGTCCGTCAGGCTGATTTCTTTCAACTGGGCTGCTTGGGTCGCCCTCGCGCTGTGGATCCTGACCACCCCGCTGCCTCACGGCACGTATTCCCGACTCACCATGGCTCTGCAACTTTCCGTCAGCGAGAATGTCTTGCGCACCCTTCATCTGATCGGCGTCGCCGCGCTTCGCCAGGGCAACATCATTCAACTCGCCCAAACCAGCGTCGGTATCGAGGAGGCCTGCAGCGGCGTTCGCAGTTTGATTTCCTGTGTCTTCGCCGGCTTGTTTTTTTCCGCGACCCTCGTGCGCCGGCCTTGGGCGCGCGCGCTGCTCATCGGTCTTTCTGTGCCGCTCGCGTTGACGATGAACTTCATCCGTTCACTCGCCCTTACGCTCCTTGCGCATCGCGGCGTAAATATCGGGGGGGCGTGGCATGACGTTACCGGGTTTGCCGTGCTCGGCGTCACCGCCGTCCTACTCGCGGGCCTCGCGCTGCTCCTCGCACGTCGCGAGCAAATGCCCGCAGCAACCACCGCCGAGGCAGCGGATTCACCCGCCGCCCCCCCCGAGTCCCCGCGCAAGAACTTCGGTCTCCCTGCCTTGATTGCCGGCCTCGTCGCCGCGATGGCCCTCGTCGGGCTTTTCGTCATCAATACCCATCCGTCAATCCGCCCCGATGCACCGGTCCCCAACCTGTATTCCATCCTCCCCTCATCCTCCTCCGGCTGGGAGGTAGAAACCACCAACGACCTCTTCCAATTCTCCAACGTCCTCCAAACCGACCTTCTCGCCCAACGCACCTACCTGAGGCGAAAACCAAACGGCGAACAGGTCCAAGTCACCTTCTATGCGGCGTATTGGCGCGCCGGTCAGACCAGTGTCAGCCAAGTCGCGTCCCATACGCCCGACGCCTGCTGGCCCGGCGCGGGTTGGGAGGCCGTCGCCACTCCGCCACCAGCAGCCCCGCCTCCAATCGCCGGCCGCACCCTGCCAGCCCCAGAGTATCGTTTTTTCAAAAGCCAGGAGTTTCCGCAGCACGTCTGGTTCTGGCACCTCTTCGACGGTCGCCCGATCGCCTATCGCGATCCCTATTCGGCGAGCGCCCTCCTCCGCATCGCCTGGCACTACGGCTTCCGCCACGACGGTGACCAATTGTTCGTCCGCATTTCCAGCAATGTCCCGTGGTCCGAAATCGCCAACGAGCCGCTCCTCGCCCAGTTCTTCGCCCGCACCCAAGCGCTGGGACTCTAATTCTCACCCTTTTTCCAGCCCCCGCATTCAATGCCCCTACCCGTCACCAAGCTCGAAAAGCAAATCCTCGCCGCCCTCGCTGTGTTGATCGTGCTCGGCCTGATCGCCCAGTTCGTTCTGTAATAATCCTCGCCAATCCGCCCTGCGCTGCATCTTTTCGCCACTGCCAAGCGTATGACTAGGAAATGCCTTTCTCGCTGTTCCCACTCCCTGCCGGACTCACCTTCGCGGTGGCCTACGCAGCCGGGGATCCCTGCGGCGTCTCGCCCGCACCCATGAGCGGTCCCACCCAAGACCACCAGCCTGACGAACGACAACAGGCCGACAACCGCCTGGTGCTACGCGTGGCGCAAGGCGACAAGCAGGCCTTCGCTGAACTCTACGACCGTTTTTCCCGTCCACTCTACGCCACCGCACTACGGGTCGTCCGCGATCCCACTGAAGCGCAAGATATCGTCCACGACACCTTCGTCGCACTCTGGGAAAAAGCCGGCACCTTCGAATCGAATCGCGGCAACGCGTTCGCTTGGGCTGTCACCCTCGTCCGCAATCGTGCGATCGACCGCGTGCGCATGCGTCGCCGACGGGCCGACCTCATCAGTGCCTCCGCCCCCTCCGACCTCGGTTACGAAGAAAACACTGCGGGTCCCACCGCCGACGATCAGGCCGCCCTCGGCGATCAGGCCTCCGCCGTCCGCGCCGCCGTGGCCACATTGCCGCCCGACCAAAAACGCGCGCTCGAACTCGCGTTCTTCAGCGGCTTCACTCAACAGCAAATCGCCGAAAAGCTCTCCGAACCGCTCGGCACCGTAAAGGCGCGCATCCGCCGTGCCCTGCTCAAACTCCGCGATTCTCTCTCGCGCCGGCTATGATCGACGAAGCTCACGAAGAACTCGCCGCCCTCTATGCCTTCGACTTGCTCGAAGGCGACGAGCGCGCTTCGTTCGAATCAGCGCTAGCGATCGACCCCACGCTTGCCCCACTCGTCCGCGGTCTCCGCCAAGCCGCTTGCTCGTTGGCGCTGACCGCGCCCCCCGTAACTCCACCTGCTGAGTTGCGTGCCCGTGTTTTAGCCACCATTGCCGCCCTGCCGGCAGCTCGCACTGATTCCGAAAAAATCATTCGTCCGTCCGCCACGCTCTTCCGCTCGGTGATCCCGTGGGCCCTCGCGGCCTGCTTTGCCCTCTCCGCCGCGTGGCTCGGGCAGCTCTATCTCGGGGTTCGCGCTGAAGCTTCCTGGCTCCACGATGGCCGCGCGATGGCTGAGCTCTCACTCAAATCGACTCAGCAGCAGCTCGAAGCCGAACGCATCCTTTCCCGTCGACAAGTCCTCGACACGGAAAAACAACTGGCAGACAGCCGAAATTCACTCGCCCAACGCGATAGCTTGGTCGCCGCCCAAAACCAACGCATTGATGCCCTCAACGGTGCAAGTGCCGAGCTCGGACGACAATTTGGCGAATCGATGCAACGGGTCGCTACCCTCACTGCCCAGTTAAAATTGGAGGGAGATATTGCCAATCTGAAAATCACCGCACTTGCGTCCAAGCTCGCCAATTCCCCCGAAGCGCTGGCCATCGCCGTGTGGAATCCGCTCAAACAAGAGGGCACGCTGAAGGTCGAGAAACTGCCCGCGCTTGCCGGCGGCCAGGATTACCAACTCTGGATCGTCGACCCGCAATACCCCAACCCGGTTGACGGCGGCGTTTTCACCGTGGATCCGCTCACCGGCGACCAACGCCTCACCTTTCGGGCAAATCAACCTGTCAAATCCATCGCCGCTTTCGCCGTCACCTTGGAACGCAAAGGCGGCGTGCCGAAGGCCGAAGGCCCGTTCGTCCTCCTCGGAAAATAGCGCATTCATTTGGCCCTCGACCGTCTGCGGTCGTAGACTCCCCGGTCGTCCAGCAGTCTACGGCGGTGCTCGATACTTGAAACTTGTCACCGCTTCCCGCGCCGCGACACTGCCTTCCGCATGATTATTAAACCCAAGGTTCGAGGATTTGTTTGCGTCACTGCCCACCCTGAAGGCTGTGCCGCCCACGTGCAGGAGTGGATCGACCACGTGAAGGCGAAAGGCCCCATCAACGGCGGACCCAAGCGCGTCCTCGTGATCGGCTCTTCGACCGGCTACGGACTTGCCTCCCGTATTACCGCCGCGTTTGGTTCCGGCGCCGCCACTCTCGGTATTTTCTTCGAGCGTCCATCGGAAGAAGGCCGCCCCGCGACCCCTGGTTGGTATAACACCATCGCCTTTACGAAAGCAGCCCGCGCCGCCGGTCTCTACGCCAGAAATATCAACGGCGACGCCTTCTCCGCCGACATCAAGCAACAGGCGCTCGCCCTGATCCGCGCCGACCTCGGCCAAATCGACCTCGTCGTCTACTCTCTCGCCTCTCCTCGTCGCACCCACCCCACCACTGGCGTCGTGCACAAATCCTGCCTAAAACCCGTCGGCACCTCCTACACCAATAAAACCGTCGATACGGACAAAGGCATTGTCAGCACAGTCAGGATCGAACCCGCCAACGAACAGGAAGTCGCCGACACCGTCGCCGTGATGGGTGGCCAAGACTGGGAACTTTGGATGAACGCCCTGTCCGACGCTAAGCTGCTCGCCCCCGGTGCTCAGTCTGTAGCCTACTCCTACATCGGGCCCGAAGTCACGTGGGCGATCTATAAGAACGGCACCATCGGCCTCGCCAAGAATGACCTCGAACGCGCCGGCAAGGACATCGACTCACTCCTCAAGCTTAACGGTGGCGGCCGCGCCTTCATCTCCGTTAACAAAGCTCTCGTTACCCAAGCCTCCTCCGCGATTCCCGTCGTACCTCTCTACATTTCGATCCTCTACAAGATTATGAAGGCCGCCGGCACTCACGAGGGCTGCATCGAGCAAATCCAACGGCTCTTCGCGACGCAGATGTATAATGGCAACAAACCCAAATTCGACGAATCCGGCCGCGTCCGCGTCGACGATTGGGAAATGCGCCCCGAGATTCAGGCCACCGTCGCCCAGATCTGGCCCGGGGTGACCACCGAAAACCTCGGCGCCGAAACTGACATCGCGGGCTACCGCACCGAGTTCCTCAAACTCTTCGGTTTCGGTCTGCCCGGCATCAACTACGACGCCGAAACCGAGCCCCACGTGCCGATGCTCTAACGCTGCCGGCCCAGCACTCGTCGCGCGCCCCCACCTTCGCTCCAACACCTGCCGACGATTTCAAACCGTTGGCGGGTGTTCTCGTTTACCCCGTTCCGCCCCTGCTCACATCCATCATCCACGCTCCCCATGCGCGTCGTAGTTCAGCGGGTCCGCGAAGCCAGCGTCACCATCGCGGGCACCACCGTCGGAAATATCGGCCCCGGTCTCCTTGTTCTCCTCGGAGTTCAAATCGGCGACACCGAGGCTGATACCGCTTGGCTCGTCGAAAAAATACTTTCGCTCCGCATCTTCCCCGACGACGCCGGCAAGATGAACCACTCCCTCCGCGATACCGTCGGCGGCCTCCTCGTTGTCAGCCAATTCACCCTGATCGCCAGCACGCGCAAAGGCGCTCGCCCCTCCTTCAACGACGCCGCCCGCCCCGACGTCGCGATCCCGCTCTACGAAAAGTTTCTCGCCCTCGCGTCCACCGCCCTCAGCCGTAACGTCGCCCACGGCGAGTTCGGCGCCGATATGCAAGTCTCCCTCGTCAACGACGGTCCCGTCACCCTCATCATCGACTCCCGCTCACGCGAATAACCTGCGTCTCCGCCATGCCTGCCTCCTCCCCCATCCGCCCCCTCCCCCTCGTTCTCGTTCTCTTTCTCGTTCTCTCCTCCGCCCATTCCTCCGCCTCCGCCTCCCCCGCTCCCGCCGCCGCCGAAGACGCCAACCTCGCCTACTTCCGCGACCTCGCCGAAACCCGCAGCTACACCCTGGGCCGCCCCACTTCGACCAAGCTCACCCCCGACGGAAAATTCGCGCTCTTTCTTCGCTCTGCGCCCCGCGACCCCACCCTAAAACTCTACGAACTCAATCTCACCACGAAGACCGAGCGCGAACTTTTGACCCCCGCCCAACTGCTCGGCAACGCCGCCGAAAGCCTCAGCGCCGAAGAGAAAGCTCGCCGCGAACGCACCCGCCAGAGCCTGCGCGGTTTCACCTCTTTTCAAATGTCGAAGGACGGCAGCCGCCTCCTCGTCACCCTCTCAGGCAAACTTTATTTGGTCGCCCGTGCGACCCTTGCCGTTACCGAACTCCCCGGCCGCAACTGGATCGATCCCCGCTTTTCCCCCGACGGTAATCTTATTGCCGCCGTCGCCGCCCGCGAATTGCACGTCATCGATCTCGCCTCCAATACGTCGCGCGCCATCACCAGCGCCTCAACCGAAACGATCTCCCACGGCAGCGCGGAGTTTGTGGCCCAAGAAGAAATGCACCGTTCACAAGGCTACTGGTGGTCGCCCGATTCACTGTCCTTGGTTTTTCAGACGACCGACGAGTCTGCCGTCGAAGTCCGTTACGTCGCCGACCCCCTCCACCCCGAGACCGCGCCCACGAAATTTTTCTACCCCCGCGCCGGCACGCCCAACGCCAAAGTCAGCCTCTCAATGGTGTCCCGCGATGGCGGCACTCCGCGCCCCGTGACCTGGGATCACGAAAAATTCCCGTATCTCGCCGACGTCACATGGAAAAAAAACGCCCCGCTCACGCTCCTCGTCCTAAACCGCGCCCAAACCGAACAGGTGCTTCTCGCCTTCGATTTGCCGGACCTGCAACCCCGCGAACTGCTCCGCGAAACCGACGCCGCTTGGTTGAATCTCGATCGCGGTGGCTCGTTCCCCCACTGGTGCGAAGACGGTAAACAGTTCCTCTGGTCCACCGAATCCCGTGGCGCGTGGCAGGTGGAGCTTCGTTCCGCCGACGGAAAACTGATTCGTGAAATTACGCCAGTGACATGGCGCTATCGCGGTTTTATCGGTCTCGACGAGTCATCTGCAACCGTCTTCGCCAGTGGCAGCGTCGATCCCCGTGAGGTCTCGGCTTGGCGATTTCCTCTCGGCGGTGGGAACGGTAACCCGCTCTACTCGACCCCTGGCCAACACAGTGCGACCTACTCCCAAGAAGCCCGTCTCCTCGTTCACAGCAGCGAAGCGCCGGACGGACCGAGCACCAGCGAAGTCACCACCCACTCCGGCCAGCTCATCGCCCTCCTCCCGTCGGTCGCCGAAATCCCGCCGAAACTTCCCACCACCGAAATCACTCGCACCACCGGGCCGCTCTCCTTCGATGCTGCGCTCACCCGTCCCCGGGCCTTTGAGCCGAAGAGGAAATACCCCGTCGTTCTCCAAGTCTACGCCGGCCCGACCTCCAAGACGGTCAACGTCGGCTTACGCGGTTATTTCAACGACCAATGGGTTGCGGACCAAGGCTACATCGTCGTGCGTCTCGACGGCCGCGGTACGCCGTTCCACGGCCGCGACTGGGAGCGCATCATTAAGGGCAACTTCATCGACATTGCACTCGAAGACCAAATTACTGGGCTTCGTGCACTCGCTCAAATCTACCCCGAGCTCGACCTCAACCGCGTCGGCGTGACCGGCTGGTCCTTCGGCGGCTATTTTGCCGCGATGGCCGCAATTCGTCGTCCCGACGTTTTCAAAACCGCGGTGTCCGGTGCGCCCGTTATTACGTGGGAGAACTACGACACCCATTACACCGAGCGTTACCTCGGCCTGCCCCAAACCTCCCCCGAGGCCTATCGTGTGAGCAACGTCACGACCTATGCTGCCCAACTCACCCGCCCACTCCTCCTCATCCACGGCCTCACCGACGACAACGTCTACTTTCAACACACGCTTCAGCTCGCCGACGCCCTCTATATGGCAGGCAAGTCTTACGAACTCCTGCCGATGCTCGGCACTCACATGATCAGCGATCCGCTCGTCCGTCTCCGCCAACAAACTCGGATCATCGATTTCCTCAATCGCACCCTCCAGCCCACCACGGCCAGATAAGGCGGGGCCGCACCGGACAGGACCATTGCGCCGGCCCGCCGCGGGCGCCACGCTGCCTCGGGATGAAATTGCCTGCAAAATATCTTCCAACGGGAATAGCGGGTTCGGCGGCTTCGATTGTCACGTTGGGTAGGCGTGAAAACATCTACCCTCCAACTTCCTCGTCGGTTCGCTCCTTCCGACGACTCTGTCCCGCCCTTTTCAGCCGCGACCTACTTCCGTTCCCCCCTCCGAACTCCCGCGATGGCTGACGCTCCCCCAGATCCCGCGCTCCCGCCCCATGCTCCGCCGCCCGCCCCACGTGACTTTGCGTCGCTCTATCGGGCCACACTTTCCCCGCTACGCCGCTACTTGGCGCGCCTCCTTGGCAACCCGACCGAAGCTCAGGACGTCGCTCACGACGCCTACCTCCGCGTCTATCCTTCCATCGAAAACCAAAGCGCCGAAAAACCCGAAGCGCTCCTCTACGTCACCGCCCGCCGGCTCGCCATCAACCGCCTCAAGCGCCGCAGCATTTCGCCCGAAGGCACTGCCGGCTCGTCCGATCCCGCCCACGCGACCACCGCCTCGTCGACCCCTGGCGTCGCCCAACAGGTCATGGCCCGCCAAGAACTCGCGTTGCTCGAACAAGCCATCGCCGAACTCCCTGAAGGCTGCCGCTCCGTTCTCCTCCTGCGCAAAGTGGAACTCCTCTCTCACCGCGAAATTGCCGACCGTCTCGGCATCGCCGTTAGCACTGTCGAAAAACAACACGCCCGCGCCCTCCGCCTCCTGCGCGCAGCGCTCCCGTCCGAAACCCGCCCTCACCACCACGCCGACGAGTCCGCACCCGCACAGGAGACCCGCCCATGAAGAACTCACACCGCACCACTCGTCCCGCTGACTCCGCCGCCGAAGAACAGGCTTCGCTCTGGGCCGCCCGCCTCGAGGGCGGCACACTCGACGCCGCCGATCGCACCGCCCTCGACGCCTGGCTCGCCGCCGAGCCCACCCACCGTGCGCTCCTCTCCGACTACTGCCAATTCTCGGCCGATCTTGAACAGGTGCTACCCGCCCTCGTCTCTTCCGGGGCGGTGCCGATGCCCGCCGCCGCGCAACCTTCGCGCCGCCGTCGGGGCTTCTCGTGGCTCACGCTCGCCGGCGGCACCCTCGCCGCCGCCGCTGCGGTTGCCCTCTTCTTCACGCTCTCGCCCACCGCCCTCACCGTCGAAACCCTCGCGACCTCCGTGGCCCAGCGCCAATCGTTCACTCTCGCAGACGGCACCCGCGTCGAGCTCAACGCCCAGACCAGTCTCCGGATCGAAAATACCCGCGACGAACGCCGCGTCCGCCTTGCCTCCGGCCAAGCCTATTTCGCCGTCGCCAAAGATCCCAACCGTCCGTTCATCGTCGAAACCCCCACCGGCTCCATTCGCGTCACTGGCACCGTTTTCGATGTCCGCACCGACCAAGTTTCCGAACTCGAAGTCACCGTCGTCGAAGGTTCCGTCCAGGTTCGACCAATGGATGCACCTGCCACCGGTCCCCGCCTACCCTCGGCCCTCACCGCCGGAGAAAATCTTACCGCGACACCCGCTGGCGTCACTCGCCGCACGCTCACACCCGATGGCATCGAAGATGCGCTCGCCTGGCGCCAGGGTAAAATCGTCTTCCACTCCGCCCCACTTCGCCTCGCCCTCGCTCGCTTCGCCCAGTATCACGGTCGGGGCATCACCGTCACCGCTGAAGCGGAAAACCTCACCCTCGGCGGGCGCTTCAGCCTCGATGACCTCAACGGTTTCCTCGACGCCCTCGCGCAAATCCATCCGATCCGCGTGAACCCCGACCCAAGTGGCATCTTGCGCATCAGCCTCCGTTCCGAGCCCTGAGTCCTTCTCATTCCTTTGTGTATCCCGTGTCTTCCGTGGGCCACCTTCCTTCGCTCCGTCTCCGGGTTTGGTTTTTTCTGCTCAGTGCGGCCCTCGCCCTGATTCCGCTTATTTCCCGGGCCGAACCTGTCGAGTTCGCCATCGCCGCCCAAGCGGCCGACACCGCGCTCTTGGCCTTTGCCCAACAGTCCAAGAGCGAAGTGCTCTTTGCCTCCGAGGAATTGCACCGCGCCCGCTCCAACGAACTCCGCGGCCTCTACGAACCTGCCGCCGCCCTCAGCCACCTCCTCACCAACACCGGCTTCACCGCCCACGCCAACGGCGGAGGAAAATATTACGTCACGGCCACCCTTAAGCCCACCGGCTCAATCCGTGGCCGCCTGCTTCGCCCCGATGGACACCCTGCACCGGGCCTCCGCGTTAACGTCCACGAAATCCACCAGAGCGTGCTCACGGATTTCCAGGGCAACTTCTTTTTCAAACTCCTTCCTCCCGGCGTCTACCGGCTGATCGCGACCGGCCCCGACTACCAAACGCTGGAGATGACCAACACCCGCGTGCTGGCCGATCGCATCGTATCGCTCACCCCCCAAACGGTCCAACCCACGGCCGACCCGTCACTGCTCGCCCCGTTCGTCGTCGAGAGTCACCTTGATCGTGCCCGTTTCGCCGATCGCAGCGAACTCGAGACGCCCCCGCGCAATGCCACCGGCAACCTCGACCTCGTCCGCACCCAAAACGATGCGATCGCCTACACCGTGTTCGATCGCGACCAGATTTCCCGGAGC